>Ga0265322_10000017_pt1 | contig 114833 bp, 107 predicted proteins | sample 41222metaG_FD_193584 | JGI IMG/M metagenome (GOLD analysis project Ga0265322, IMG submission 193584) | Rhizosphere microbial communities from Carex aquatilis grown in University of Washington, Seatle, WA, United States - 4-12-22 metaG | ecosystem: Host-associated > Plants > Roots >...
AGGCCTGGAGAAAGGCCTGCTCGGTCAGGTCCTCGGCGTCGTGGTGGTTCCCGATCCGGTAGTAGGCGTAGGAGTAAACGTCGCGCAGGTGGTCCCGGTAGAGCTTTTCGAAGACCCGGTCCAGCTCCGCCTTCGCAGCCGGGTCGAGCCCGGCGGGCTCGACGTTTTGCTCGGGGCCGCTCACGCGGCAAGCCTAGCCCCATCAGGCGGCCTTTCTCGTGCGCTCGACCTTGCGCAAGCCGGCCACCCACTGCTCGGGGTCGATCTCGCCGCGGATCAGCGCCGCCAGCCCGGTCAGGGCCGCGGCCGGGACGCCGGCGGCAGTGATCGCTTCCGCCAGCAGCGGCGTCGTGTCGAGGCCCTCCGAGGCCTGGCCGATCTTCTTCGGGATCTCCTCGGCCGGGGTGCCGCCGCCGAGCAGCTCGCCGGCGCGACGGTTGCGGCCGGTCGGGGCCATCATCGTCGCGGTCAGGTCGCCGACGCCGGCCAGGCCGGAGAAGGTCTCCAGTTCGGCCCCCCGCCCGATCGCGTACTCGATGCACTCCTGCCAGATCGCGGCGGCGGCGATGCCGGCGGCGTTGAGCCCGTGCGGCTCGGCCGCGGCGGCGGCCAGGGCGGCGGCGTTCTTGGCGGCGCCGGCCATCTCGACCCCGACCACGTCGCGGGAGCGCTCGCAGACAAGGCCGGCGCGGTCGAAGACCTCGCCGATCTGATTGCGCAGGTCGGCGTCAGCGGAGCCGAGCACCAGCGCGGCTGAGCCGGAGACGGCCTCGCGGGCGTGGGCGGGGCCGCCGAGGCAGGCGATTGCCCGCGCTCGCACCCTCTCCCCCACGTACTCGGCCGGGAGCTGGGCCTGCGGCGCGATCAGGCCCTTGGTCAGCAGCAGCACCGCGGATCGCCCGCCGACCCGGTCGGCAATCGCCCCGACCGCCTGCGGCAGCGATTTCGAGGGGATCGCCAGGCAGACCAGGTCGAGGCCGGCAAGCTCGATATCGGAGGCGGCGCGGACGTCGATCGAGTCCGGCAGGCTGACGCCCTCGAGGTAGCGCCGGTTTTCGCGGGCCTCGTCCATCTCGGCGGCGCGGGCGGCGTTGCGGGCGCCGAGCTGAACGTCGAGGCCGCCGCGGGCGAGCAGCACCGCGACCGCCGTGCCCCAGCTGCCGGCGCCGATCACGGCGGCCCGGCGCATCGGCGGCAGGCCGCCCATGTCCTCCCACTGCAGCTGCACGTTGGGCCAGATCCGCGCGGTCACGGTTTCGGCCAGGGCGGGCGAGGGCTCCTCGGCGACGGGGAAGGTCATCGCCTTGCCGAGCCTGATCTTGACCTTGCGCGGCCGGATCCGCCAGCCGCGGCGGACGTGTTCGCTGCCAATCACGGCGACCGGGACGACCCGGGCGCCGGTCTGCAGGGCAAGGCGGCCGACGCCGCGCTTGGGCGAGGCGAGGGCGCCGCTGCGGATCCGCGTGCCCTCGGGGAAGATGCAGACAGTGCCGCCGCGTTCGACCACCTTGCGGGCGGTCTCGACCGAGTCCTCGTCGGATTCGCCGCGGCGGATCGGGAAGGCGCCGAGGCGGGAGAGCACCCAGCCCTGCCAGGGCCGCTCGAACAGCTCGACCTTGGCGACGTAGTTGAGCGGCTTCATCCAGGGCAGGCAGGCGCCGATCACGAACGGGTCGAGGAAGCTGCGGTGGTTGGAGGCGACGATCAGGCCGCCCTTGACCCGGGCGTGCTCGCGGCCGTTGCGGGAGAGGCGGAAGTAGGCGAGGAAAAACGGCAGCAGGAAGAGGCGGGCCAGGTGGTAGAGCGGCCAGTTGACGCCGTGCTTGCGCGTGTACTCGTGGTACGCCAGAAGGCGCTCTTCAGTCACGAAGAGCGCTACACGGGCGAGCGGCTGCGGTTACCCGCTACCAGGCACTCTCGATCAGTTCCCTCAGCTCCTTACCGCTTGGCGGGCTGGGGGTGAAAGAGAGCTCGGTGCGGTTGAGGATCGCCTCGATCGCCTCGTCGAGCTTGGCCTCGTCGGCGCCGGCCGATCCCAGGCCGGGCGGATCGCCCCCCATCGCCTGGATGCGCAGCTCGATGTGGTCGGTGTCGGTTTCCAGGACCGCCGCCAGGGCGATCAGGTGATTCGGGGCCCGGGGCACCATGAAGGCCATTGCCCGCGGCAGGATTGCCGCGTTCGTCAGCGCATGAGGCGTGCCGCAAACGCGGACCAGGGTCTGGCAGATCACGTGGTGGAGGGCGAACATTCCCGAGTCGATCGCGTAGCCGCTGAGGACCGAGCCGAGGGCCAGCATGCCGCGGTCGCGGGACCCTGGGTCCTGGTCGAGGGCTTTGGCGATCGCGCCCGCGCCCTGCAGGGCGGTCATCTGCGAGACCGGGTTGGCGTATGGCGTGTAGAGCGAGTCGGCGGCGTGGGCGAGGGCGTTCATCGAGCTCATCCGCAGCTCGGCCTCAGGCTGGCTCGTCATCAGCTCGGGGTCGGCGATCACCAGCGCCGGGCGGACCAAGCCGCTGACCCGGTCCTCCGCCCCCTCTGGCAGGCGGTGGATCCCGGTCATCTCCGCTCCCGACATCGTCGTCGGGATCGCGGCGACGCGAGCGCCGGTGACGGAGGCAACCGCCTTCGCGGTGTCGATCGTGCGGCCACCGCCGAGGGCGACGAGGCGCTGCGAGCGGACCTTGTCGAGCAACGCCGCAGCAGCCTTGGGCACGCCTCCCGGATCGACCTCGTGGATCTCCTCGGCGGCAACTGCCAGCTCACCGGCCCCAGCCAGCGCCCGCGGCGTGCTCAGCAGCTCGAACGGGGCAAAGCCGTTCTCGCGCAGCAGCGGCAATGCCGCGTCGAGGCCGTCCTGGCGGAAGACGACGTCGCGCCCGGCGTCGCGCCAGATGAAGTCGCCGCTCACTCCGAAGCGGAGGTCCGCGGGTTGACCACCGGCCGCAGCTTCGGCTCGACCTCCGCCCGCAGGTGCTCGTAGTCGGGCGGCAGCGAGAGCTTCTCGCCCAGGTGCTCAAGCGGCTCGTCGACGGTGAAGCCGGGTCCAAGGGTGGCGATCTCGAAGAGGACGCCGCTCGGCTCGCGGAAGTAGATCGAGCGGAAGTAGAAGCGGTCGATCACCGGAGTCGGCTGGGCGCCGCCGGAGATCGCGCGCTCGCGCCACTGCTCGTGCTCGTCCATGTTCGAGGCCCAGGCGACGTGGTGGACGCTGCCGGCGCCCTGCAACGCCCGTTCGGCTGGCGGCTCGTCATATATGTAGAAGCCGCCGCGCTTCTCGCCGCGCGCCTCCCAACCCTCCTCCGACGGCTCGAACTCAAGCGCCTGGAAGAGCGGGCTGCTGGCCTCCGGCGCAGCGCTGTAGGCGCGGACCGCGTGGAAGCCCTGCAGGGCCAGCTCGGCCGGGACCTCAGGGTGGTCGGCGATCAGCAGCTCATCGCCGGTGTCGACCACGAGCAGCTCATGGTCGAGCCCCTCTGGGTCGGAGAAGCGCAGGCTGCCCTCGCCGCGCTCGGACTCGATGCCGTTGGCGGCGAGGCGCCCCGCCCAGAAGTCGAGTGAGCCCTCCGAGCCGACGCGCCAGACGATCCGGTGCACGGCGCCGGCGCCGGCGCGGCCTTTCGGCACGCCCGGGAACTCGAAGAAGGTCAGATCAGAGCCGGCGCTGCCTTTCTCGTCGGCATAAAAGAGGTGGTAGACGGTCGGCTGATCCTGGTTGACCGTTTTCTTCACCAGCCGCAGGCCGAGCACCCCGGCGTAGAAGTCGACGTTGCGCTGGGCGTCCTCGGTGATCGCGGTGATGTGGTGAATTCCCTCAAGCTTCATGACTTCACGTATAGCATCCTCTCGATGAGCCGCGGGCGACGACGACTGACCAAGGCACTTGTTGTCCTCGGCTCGGTGCTCGCCTTCCTCAGCGTCTTCGCGATCTGGATCGAGCGCCAGGCGCTCAACACCAGCGACTGGGTCACCACCAGCGACAAGCTGCTGCAGAACGAAACGGTCCGCAAGGCGGTCGGCAACTTCCTCGTCGACCAGCTCTACGAAAACGTCAACGTCAACCAGGAACTGAAAAGCCTGCTGCCGGGCGAAACCAAGCAGCTCTCCGGGCCGATCTCGGGCGGCCTGCGCCAGGTGGCCGGCAGCGGCGCCGATCAGCTGCTGCAGAGCTCGACCGCGCAGGAACTCTGGGAGGACGCCAACCGCAGCGCCCATGAACAGCTGGTCAGCGTGCTCGAAGACAAGGGCGACGCCGTCTCCACCAGCGAAGGGAACGTCAGCCTCAACCTCGGCAGCCTCGTCACCAACCTCGCCAACCAGGTTGGCTTCGGCGCCGACCTGGCGGAAAAGCTGCCGCCCGACGCGGGTCAGATCGAGATCCTCCGCTCCGACCAGCTGAAGACCGCGCAGAACATCGCGGTCGCGATCAAGGGCCTGGCGCTGCTGCTCTCGATCCTCACCTTCGCCGCCTTCGGCCTCGCGATCTACCTCTCGCGCGACCAGCGCTGGGTCACGATCCTCTTCTGCGGAATAGGCCTGATTGCAGCGGGTTTTGCCGTGATCGTCGCCCGCCACATCGCCGGCGGGATCGTCGTCGACCAGCTCGTCGTCGACGAAAGCGCGAAGCCGGCGGGCGAAGCAACCTGGTCGATCGCGACCTCGCTGATGACCAGCATCGCGACCACCGTGATCGTCGTCGGGGCCCTCTTCTCGGTCGCCGGCTGGCTCGGTTCGCCGACCGGCTCGGCCAAAGCAAGCCGCAAAGCGATGGCCCCGATCCTCAGCGACTACGCCCCCTTCGTCTACACCGGCCTCGCCCTGATCGTCTGCTTCTACTTCCTCTCCGCCCCGACCCAGGGGCTGCGCTCCTTCGTCACCACCCTGATCGTCGCCGGCATGGCCGCCTTCGGCATCCACGAGCTGCGTAAACAGACCGCCGGTGAGTACCCGGACGCCCATTTCCACGAGGCCTTCGGACGCACCAAAGACCGCGTCGTCGATGCCGTCAAAGGCGCCAACATCGGCGAGCACGCCTCGAAACTGCGCCTGCCGGAGATGCGGAAGTCCGATGGTGGCGAGGGCGCGGCGTCGGAGGCGCCGACGGCGACGACGCCCGGCAACGACGAAGACGCCCGCCTCGCCCGGCTGGAGCGAATCGGCGATCTGCACAAAAAAGGCGTGCTGACTGACGACGAGTTCGCGGCAGAGAAGTCGCGGGTGCTGGGCAGCGACACCTCGGCCTCCTGACCCTCGAAGCCCGCCTCCGGAATCGAACCGGAAACCTCCTGATTACAAATCAGGTGCTCTACCAATTGAGCTAGGCGGGCAGCTTGACGAATATAGAGCGAATGGACGTGAATTTCCGACTGCTGGCGCCCGACGAGGGCGGAGTGTTGAGCGCGGCGATCGTCGCTGCCTACGGCGACACATATGACGTGCGCTGGGTCTATGACGCCGGCGAGGTGTCGTCGCGGCTCGCCGATGGGACCTACGTCTCCTGGGTCGCCGAGAGCGCGGGCGGCGATCTGCTCTGCCACACCGGCTTGAGCCGGACCGACCCCGGCGACGCCGTCGGCCACTCCGGGCAGGCGGTGACGATGCCGGCGGCACGGGGGCAGCACCTCTTCACCCAGACCAAACAGCGCCTGATGGACTGGGCCCAGGCAGAGGGAATGGCGGGAATGTTCAGCGAGGCGACCGCTGCCCATCCCTACAGCCAGCGCGCGATCTGCGAGCTGGGCGGGCACGAGACCGGGTTCCTGTTGGGCTGGATCCCGGCGACGGTCGCCAACGACGCCGTCGCCGATGCGCCGCGCCGGCGGCAGTCGGCGGCGCTCTTCTACACGAAGCTGAACGATGGCCATGAGCGCCAGGTCTACGCGCCCGAGCGCCATCGCGGGATCGTCGCCAAGACCCTGGAGCTGTGCGAGCTGCGGGGCACGCTTGCCGACCCGCCGACCAATGCCGAGCTGCCCGCGCGCAGCGTCCTGCACGTCGAGGTCGACGCCGATCACAATCTGGCCCTGATCACGGTCACCGTCCCGGGCGCCGATCTGGAGGAGGCGATCGCCGCCGAGCGCCACCATCTCTTCCACCGCGCCAAGCTCGACGCCGTCTACGTCGACCTGCCCCTGGAGACGCCGTCGACAGCCCTGGTCGCCGACCACCTGGAGCGGCTCGGGGTCTCCTATTCCGGCGTCTTCCCCAACACGCGCACGGACGGGGACGTCCTGCGGATGCAGTCGCTGCACCGGGTCCGCGTCAGCGAGGAGGACGTCGTCGTCGCCTCAGATCACGGCCGCGAACTGCTCGAGTACGTGCTGGCGGATCTGCCCTAAAGCGGAACCTCACGGGAGTCTAAGTGGGCACCGACCTTGCGCTTGACGCGCTGCAGGGCGTTGTCGACGGTCTTGGTGTCGCACTCCAGGCGCTCGGCCACGGCCTCGTATGAGTGGCCGTCGAGGTAGAGCGAGAGGACGCGGCTCTCGAGATCGGAGAGGACGCCCGAGACACCGGAGAGGCAGGCGACGAGGCTGGCCAGCTCCTCGGCTGCGATCACCTGGTTGACCGGATCGAAAACCGTCGGCCCGGGCAGGATCTCGTCCAGCGTCGTGTCGGAATCGCCCGCCGCGGCCGGCGTCTGGCTGAAGGAGACGTACTGGTTGAGGGGAGTGTGCTTGTTGCGGGTCGCCGTCTTCACGGCGGTGATGATCTGGCGGGTGATGCAGAGCTCGGCGAAATTGCGAAAGCTCGACTCACGGTCGGTGCGGTAATCGCGAATCGCCTTGTAGAGGCCGAGCAGGCCCTCCTGGATCAGGTCGTCGGCCTCTCCCCCAAGCAGGAAGTAGGACGAGGCCTTGAGGCGGACGAAGCCGCGATAACGGCGGACGATCGCGTCGTAGGCGTCGGTTTTGCCTTCCTTGGCAAGCGCGACCAGATAATGATCATCAAGCTCAGGCTGAGCGTTAGTCTGATGGGCGCGAGCGGCACCGGGACGACGCCCCGATGGGAGTCGCATTTCCTGCGTAGGCGTAGATAGAGCCACAGATCCTTCTCCTTATGAAGGGTCGTGGCGCCGTTTACCTCCCCTGAGGCGCCCTATGAACTGGATGACCTCAGACTCAAGCTGAGGTTCAACCTTATGTGGGCATAAGTCTACGTCCGCGCGGAGTTCTGTCAACCCCTGGCGGACATTCGTGCAAAACGAATTGCAACCGCCGCTGCATATGCACCCTGCCTAAGTTCGCTGGCGAACTGCCTCGAAGAGGAGCGCTGCTGCTGCGGCGGAGACGTTCAGCGAGTCGGTGCGGCCGTGCTGGGGGAAGGCGACCAGGCCATCGCAGGCCGCGGCTACTCGAGGGCGGATTCCTTTGCCCTCGCCGCCGAGGACCAGGACGGTTGGGCCTTTCAGGTCGGTGTCCCAAGGCGCCTGCTTCGCTTCGGCGTCGGCGCCCCAGATCCAGAAGCCTGCCTCCTTTGCCTCGGCCAGCCAGTCGGCGATGTTGCGGACGTGGGCTATTTCGAGGTGCTCGACCGCTCCCGCCGAGGCCTTGCAGACAACGGCGGTGACCATCGCCGCCCGACGCTCGGGGATCACGACCCCGGCCGCCCCCGCAAACTCAGCCGAGCGGCAGACCGCGCCGAGGTTGTGGGGGTCCTGGACCTGGTCGAGGACGATGATCAGGCCATCCTCCTGGCGCAGCATCTGGCCGGCGTCGCCGTAGGGGTAGGAATCGACCTCGGCCACGACCCCCTGGTGGTCGGGCGAGCCGCAGATGTGCTCCAGCTCCTCAGCTGAGGTCTCCGGCGCGCGCCAGACGCGATTTACGCCCCGCTTGCCCCGTTCGGCCTCGGCAACCGGCCTGCGCCCATAGATCGTGTTGCTCATGACTTGCGCACCAGCCGCGCGCCCCCAGCCGAATCCCGCACTTCCCAGCCCAGCGCCGCAAGCTGATCCCGAATCTGATCAGCCCGCCCAAAGTCCTTGGCCCCCCGAGCCTCCTCCCGCTCAGCGAGCAACCCCTCGGCCTCATCATCAGCCCCCACCTCAACCTCAGCGAGAGACCCAAGCCCAACGAGCCCAAGCATCTCGCGCAACGCCTCCGAAGCCCCGGGCACGTCATCGCGGTTAGCTTCAGCGACGAGCTCAAAGGCCTCGGCCATGGCCCGTGGCGTATTGAAGTCATCAGCCAACGCCTCGCGAAACGCCTCCAACCGCCCCGCTGGGGGGGAGTTCCCCACCGGGTGCTCCCGGAAGAAGTTCCGCAGCCGCTCAACTCTTCTTGCGGCCTCCTCCATCTGCTCAGACCCAAAAGCCAACGGCTGCCGGTAGTGGCCGGAGACCAGATAGGCGACCACCGCCTCCCGCCCATAGCGATCGAGCGCCTGCGAAAGCTGGAAGATGTTGCCCTCCGATTTCGACATCTTCTCGGCCCCGGTCTCGATCATCCCGTTGTGCATCCAGACCCTGGCGAAGCCGCGGCCGGCGGCCTCGGACTGGGCGATCTCGTTCTCGTGATGGGGGAAGACGAGGTCGGCGCCGCCGCCGTGGATCGCGAAGGAGCCGCCCAGCTCCTGCTCCGCCATCACCGAGCACTCGATGTGCCAGGCCGGCCGGCCGGCGCCCCAGGGCGAGTCCCAGGAGGTGTCCTCCCCCTCCTTGTGCGCCTTCCAGAGCGCGAAGTCGAGCTGGCTCTCCTTCAGCGAGGCCGAGCCCGCCTCCTCGCCCTGGTCCATGTCCTCGGGACGGCGGTTGGAGAGCTTGCCGTAGGGCTCGAAGCTGCGGACCCGGAAGTAGACGTCGCCACCGGACTCGTAAGCGTGCCCGGACTCGACCAGCTCGGCGATCAAGGCGACGATCCCGTCGACGGTCTCGGTCGCCAGCGGCTCGGCATCGGGACGGCCAAGGCCCAACCGCGAGGTGTCCTCGAAGTAGGCGTCCCGCATCCGCTCGGCGAGAACCTGGGAGGGCTCGCCCGCCTCGCCCGCGGCGGCGTAGATCTTGTCGTTGATGTCGGTGACGTTGATCACGAGCTTGGTCGCGTAGCCCTCGGAGCGGAGGAAGCGCGCCAGCAGCGAGAAGACGACGAATGGCCGCGCGTTGCCGATGTGGATGCGGCTGTAGACGGTGGGCCCGCAGGCGTAGATCCCGACCTCTCGATCGCGATCGAGAGCAACAGGCTCCCCACTCAGTGTGTCCTTGATTCGAACCTCGCGCATAGCGAGGCTGAGACTACCCGCGCCTAGAAGGTGCGGTAGCCCGAGCCGGTGGGCGCGGCCGCCTGCTCGGCGCGAGCCCAGGCCGGAGCGGTCTCGTCGGCGGCGGCGAGCGCCTCGCGGCGGGCGCGGTTGGCCGTCGCCTTGACCTCCTCCTCGGCCGAGCGGCGGGCGCGCTCCTCGCGGCGGTCGGCCTGGGTGCGGATCCGGTCCGATTCGTCGCGCAGCTGATGCTCGGCCCGCGCCCGGGCCAGCTCCTCGGCCTCGCGCTCGACTTTCTCGACCAGCTTCTGGACCCGTTCGGCCGCCTCGCGGCGCACCTCTTCGGTCCCCTCCATCACCCGCTGGTCGATCTCGGTCTCGATCTTGACCGCAAGCTCATGGGCCTCGGCCGCGGCGGCCTCGGCATCGGCGGCGCGCTGCTCGGCGGCGGCGACACGGCGGTCGGCGTCGAGGCGGACCTCCTCGCGACCCTCCCGCACCTGCAGATCGATCTTCGACTCAAGCTGGGAAACCGTCTGAGCGAGGGTCCGCTCGGCCTCGGCGCGAGCGCTGGCAAGCTCGGCCGCAAGTGCCTCACGTTCGGCCTGGGCGCTCACCTGCAGCTGCTCGAAAGCTTTCTCGGCCCGGTCACGGGCCTCCTCGGCGCGAGTGGCGTGGGCCTCGGCCTCGTGCCGGGCCTGGCGCTCTTTGGCGACCCGCTCGCGGCCCTCGGCGGCGATCGTGCGCACCGTCGCCATCGCCTTCTCTTTGAGCTCAGCCCGGACTGCCTCGGACTGGGCCTGGACCTCGGCCAGCCGTGCCTCACCCGCATTTGCGCGTTCCTCGCCGGCCTTGGCCAGGCGCAGCGCCTGCTTGGCGACGCCGTGCATCGTCTCGGTGGCCTCGCCGACCGCTCGCAGGTGCACAGCAGGTTCGCTCATTGACGCAGGAACTTACTACGGGCGGCGGAGGCGACGCCACCCCCGTCGCTTCCGAAAAACCCGCAAGTAGCGATCAGGCCGATTTCTGCGGCTCGCGCTCGCTCAGCTCGCGCTTGAGGATCTTGCCGCTGGCATTGCGCGGCAGCTCGGCCAGGAACTCGATCTCGCGCGGCGCCTTGTAGGAGGCAAGGTTCGCCTTCACGTGCGCCTTCAGCTCGTCTTCGTGGACCTCCCCGTCCCCGGTCGCGACGACGAAGGCCTTCAGCCGCTGCCCGAACTCGTCGTCGGGGACGCCGATCACCGCCACCTCGACCACTGCCTTGTGGTCGGAGAGCAGATCCTCGACCTCGCGGGGGAAGACGTTCTCGCCACCGGAGACGATCATCTCGTCGTCGCGGCCGTCGACGAAGAGCCGGCCGGCCGAGTCGAAGTGGCCGACGTCGCCGCTGGAGAGCAGGCCGTCGACGATCTCTTTGCCGCCGCCGCCGGTGTAGCCCTCGAAGGACATTTCGTTGCCGACGAAGATCCGGCCGACCTCGCCTTGCGGCAGCTCGTGCCCGTGCTCGTCGCAGATCCGGACGACGGTGCCCCGTGGCGGGCTGCCGGCGGTGCCGGGCGCGGCCCGCAGATCCTTGGGAGTGGCGACCGTCGCGTAGGCGACCTCGGTCGAGCCGTAGAGGTTGTAGATCGTGTCGCCGAAGCGGTCCATCCACTCGATCGCCAGCTCGCCGGGCAAGGCCGAGCCGGAGAGCGAGGTGATTCGCAGCGAGGAGAGGTCGTACTTGTCGAGCGTCTCCGGCGGCAGGCGCAGGATCCGCTGGATCATCACCGGCACCGCCGCCAGCACCTGGGCGCGGCTCTTCTGCACCGCCCGCAGCGTGTCCTCGGGGTCGAAGCGGCGGCGCAGGATCATGGTCGAGGAGGTCGGCAGGCTCATGATGAAGTGGAAGAAGCCCCAGGAGTGAAAGAGCGGCGCCGCGATCATCATCGTCTCGCGCGAGCGGAAGGGGATCTTGTCGAGCAGGGCGGCGATCGCCAAGAGGCCGTCGGGGCTCGAGCGCTGGGCGCCCTTCGGCGTCCCGGTCGTGCCCGAGGTGAGGACGATGAAGCGCGGCTTGTCGGGGGGCGGCTTCAGGTCGGACTCCTCGCCACCGGCGATCAGCTGCTCCAGCGTCAGCTCGTCGCTGTCGCCGTCGCTCCAGCCGACGACACGGGTGACGCTGTCGTCGACCCCCTCAAGCAGATCGGCGAACTCTTCGTCGTAGACAAGGACCTTGGGACCCTCGCGGCGGGTGACCTCGACCAGCTGCGGGCCGGCGAACATCGTGTTCAGGTAGAGCGTGCTGGCGCCGAGCTTGGCGGCGGCCAGCGTCGTCTCGACGAAGCCGCGGTGGTTGCGGCACATGACCCCGATGCCGTCGCCGTGCTCGATCCCCATCTCGGCGAAGGCACGGGCGAGGGCGTTGGAGCGGCGGTGCATGCGCCCGAAGGTGAGCGGGCCGCGCTCGTCGACCAGGGCGATCTCGTGGGGATGGTGAATGGCAGCGGTGGTTGCCCCGAGTGCCGGAGAGGCCCCCCAGCGGACAAACGCGGAGCCGATCTTCATCGCCTTGTCGGGGCGGATCAGGCCGACGATCCCGGCTTCGTGCAAGACCTTCATCTCGAAGGCGGCGTCGGCGAGCGACGAGCGCAAGCTCGCGAGCGGGGTTGAAGAACCTCCCGTCTCCATCGGCGAATCCTATTCGAGTGCGGCTTACTCGTCGGCAATCGATGCAACGGCGATGCAGGCGATCCCCTCGCCGCGGCCGACCCAGCCCATGCCCTCGTTGGTCGTCGCCTTGACGCTGACCCGGGCCGAGGTGGCGTCGGCGATCGTCCGCTCCATCTCGCTGCGGTACGGCGCCAGCTTCGGCTGCTCGCAGACGAGGGTGGCGTCGATGTTGACGATGCGGCCGCCGATCGTGCCGATCGCGGTGTGGAGCATGTCGATCGAGTCGGCGTCGCGCCAGCGCTCGTCGTCGTCGGGGAAGAGGGCGCCGATGTCGCCGGCGCCGGCGGCGCCGAGGATGGCGTCGATCACCGCGTGGGTGAGGACATCGGCGTCGGAGTGGCCGGCGAGCCCGCGCTCGTGCTCGATCTCGACCCCGCCGAGGACGAGGCGGCGGCCCTCGGCGAAGCGGTGGCTGTCGTAGCCGATGCCGACGCTCATCGGCTAATCCTTGCCGACCGGGGCGCCGAGCGGCTCGAGCCTGCGGGCGCGGCGCTCGAAGACGCTGATCTCGGTGACGCCGAGGCCGTCGAGGAACTCCGCCGCCTGTGGGTAGCCAAAACCGACCTGCTCGGGCAGGTGGGCGTCGGAGGAGAGGGCGAAGGGGGCGCCGGCCTCGACGCACATCTCGGCGAAAGCCTGCGACGGATAGAGCTCGCCGACCGGCTTGCGCAAGCCGGCGGTCGAGACCTCGACCGCGATCCCGGACTCGGCGATCGCCTCGATCGCCGGCTCGTAGTAGAAGCGGGGATCGCGCTCGGGCAGGGGACGGCTGCCGCCCCAGACCTTGACCAGGTCGGGGTGGGCGAGAATGTCGAAGAGCCCGGAGCGGGCGCACTCGGCGAGCGACTCGAAGTAGCGCCGCCAGACCTCGTCGGGGCTACCGTTGCGGTCCCAGACGTCCCAGCCCTCGTGGTCGACCGCCTCGTCGCCGATGAAGTGGACCGAGCCGACCACGTAGTCGAAGTCGCGGGCCTCCAGCAGCGTCGCGGTGCGGTCCTCGGCCCCGGGCACGAAGTCGCACTCGATCCCGAGCCGCAATGGCGTGCTGCGGACGAACTCGCAGTAGGCGTCGAGGTCGTCGTGGGCGTTTTCCTCCCAGAGCGGGTGGCGCCAGAGCTCGAGCGCCTGGGTGAAGCGGTAGACGTGCTCGGAGACCCCCAGCTCCTCGATCCCGGCCTCCGCGGCTGCCGCCAGGTAGCGATCGACGTTCTCGCCGGTGAAATAGCGAGCGGCGATGGTGCCCTCCTCGTCGGGGCGCAGGTGCAGGTGGTAGTCGGTCAGCACGGGCCGGTGAGGATACCCTGGGCGCTCATGGTCCACCTGCGGATCGTCGTCCCGTCGGATCGGTCCGGGAAGGTCGCTGACCTGCTCGGGGCCTCTACCTCGGCCTGCAACCTGATCTTCCTCAAGGGCGCGGCCCGGCAGCCGGAGGGCGACGTGATCCTCTGCGACATCGCCCGCGAGGACGCCAGCGTGCTGATCGGCGACCTGAAGGAGCTGGGCGTCGCCCGCGACGGTTCGATCTCGCTTGAGCAGATCGACTCCCAGATCTCCGACGCCGCCGACCGGGCCGAGCAGGCCGCCCACGGCACCGCCTCCAACGCCGTCGTCTGGGAGGAGGTCGAGGCGCGCACCTCAGAGAACATCGAGCTCGGCGGCAACTTCCTCATCTTCATGGTCCTCGCCTGCCTGATCGCCTCGGTTGGCATCTACCTCGGCTCGCCGATCCTGATCGTCGGCGCGATGGTCGTCGGGCCTGAGTTCGGGCCCCTGGCCGGCCTCTGCGTGGCGATCGTCGAGCGCCGCCTCGACGCCGCCCGGCGCTCCCTCACGGCGCTCGCGATCGGCTTCCCGGTCGGGATCACCGCGGCCTGGCTGTTCACCCTGGCCTCGAAGGCGACCGGCCTGCTCGATGCCGACTTCACCAGCGCCCAGCATCCGCTGACCCAGTTCATCTCCCACCCCGACGGCTTCTCCTTCATCGTCGCCGCCCTCGCCGGCGCGGCCGGGATGCTGTCGCTGACCTCGGCCAAGTCGGGCGCCTTGATCGGCGTCCTGATCTCGGTGACGACGATCCCCGCCGCCGCCAACATCGGCGTCGCCGCCGCGGGCGCCGACTGGTCGGAGTGGCGCGGGGCGATGGCCCAGCTCGCCGTCAACCTGGCCGCGATCGTCCTCGCCGGCGTCTTCACCCTCTCCCTGCAGCGACGCCTCTACAAGCGGCGCCGACGGCGCCACATGGCTGACGGCGCACGCGCCGCCGCCGGCCTGCCAAGCGACGCCTAGACTGCGCGCGATGCCGCGCCAGCTCCTCCTCCTGCTGCTCGCCTTCGCTGGCGGGACGGCGCTCGCCGGCCTGCTCGGCGCGATCAACCTCGGCGTCGCCTTCGGGGTCGGCCAGCTCTGCTTCGCGGCGACCCTGGTCTGGATCCTGCTGCGCGATTGATCCGAACTGCATCAACTTCTCGATCTGGCAGGTAGAGAAGTTGATGCAGTTCGGCGTTAGCCGCGGAGGAGGAGGTCGGCGACGCGGATGTCGAGCGCCGTCGTCACCTTGAAGTTCGCGGCCTCGGTCGGGTGGATCAGCACCGTTCCCCCGGCGGCCTCGATCAGCATTGCCTCGTCCGTGGCCGTAGCGACCCGCTCCGGATCGCCCGCCAGCGCCGCCCGCAGCGCATCTGTGCGGAAGACCTGAGGCGTCTGCGCCGCCCACAACCGCCCTCGATCCAGCGTTTCTTCAATCATGAGACCCACATTTCCCATCTCATGGAATGGAAATGTGGGTTTCGACCTGCCATCCGTCAACTCCCCGGCTTGCTTGATCGTGTCGGTGACCTGGGTGGCGGCGATTACGCCTGCGGCGTCGGGAGCATCGGTCAACCGGGCGACCAAGGCTTCGATCAGCTCCGGGGTGACGAGTGGCCTGGCCGCGTCGTGGATCGCGACCAACTCGGTCTCGACCGCCGCCAGCGCGTTGGAGACCGAGTGCGCCCGGGTCTCGCCGCCGTCGACAACAACGAGATCGCTCTGATCGAGATTGTGGGCGTGCCCCGGCGGGCAGGCGACGACGATCGAGCGCACGGGCTCGGCCGCCCGGAAGGCCGCGATCGACCACTCGACCATCGGCCTTCCGGCGACCGGCACGAAAGCCTTCGGGCTGCCGGCTCCGAGCCTCTGCCCGGAGCCGGCGGCCGCGATGACCGCTGTGACGGCGACTGCGCTAAGCGGTCGCTGTGGTGGCGAAGCGCTCCTCCAGCAGGCCGTCGAGGTATTCCTCGGCGCCGTCCTCGTCCTTGTCGAGCGCGTACATGAACTCGGAGGAGAGGATCTTCTTGGCCCGGGTGTACATCTGCTTCTCCCCGGTCGAGAGGCCCTTCTCCATCTCGCGGATCGCGAGGTTGCGGACGACCTCGGCCAGCTCGAACACGTCGCCGGTCTTGATCTTCTCGCGGTTGTACTTGAAACGCCGGTTCCAGTTCTTCGGCATCTCGGAGACGTCGTCGGTGAGGACGTCGGTGACTTTTTTGATCTCGACCTCGTCGATGACGCGGCGCAGGCCAGCGACGCCGGCGTTTTCACACGGGACCATGACGGTGAGTTCGTTGTGGAGGATCTTGATCGTGAGGTATTCACGCTCCTCCCCCATCAGCTCCCGAGACTCTTTTTTCAACACCAGGCCTGCTCCGTGGTGGGGGTAGACGACCTTGTCCCCCTCCTCGAAGTCACAGACATAGATGATGTCCTCCTCAAGGCCGGGCTCCATCACATCCTCTAGCTCGGGAATCGCTTGCTCCTTTCGTTTCGCGACGACGACGATCGCCGTCAACTCTGTAAGTACCGGTCGACCAGGTCGACCTCCTGAAGCCTCCGCAGGCCCTCGCGGATGTCTTTGGCCCGGGTCGGGCCGACACCTTCGACGGCCTCGAGATCGGCATCGGAGGCCGCCAGGACCTCCTCCAAACCGCCGAGCTCGTGGATGATCTTCTGGACGACAAGCTTGGGGACGCGGGGGACGCGGCCAAGGACGCGGTATCCGCGCGGCGCGACCGGGAAGTCGAGGGTGTTCATCTTGCGGTCGTAGCCGAGCATCTCGGCGAGGCGGCCGAAATCGAGCACGTCCTGGTGCGGCATCCGGCTCATCGACTGCAGCACGGTCGCCAGGCTCTGCTCGGAATCCTCGACTGAGTAGTCGCGGATCAAGGCCGTCTTGTCGGCGGCGACGCCGACCATCGTCTCCTCCAGCTGCATCTCGATCAGGCGCCCCTCGGTGCCAAGCTCGACGATGTAGCGCTCGACCTCGACCGCCATCCGCGTCACCAGCTCGGCCCGCTGCAGGACCGAGAGCACGTCGTAGAGGACGCCGCCGCCCTCGAACTCGAGCACGGTCAGGCGCGAGGAGACCTGATCGAGGCGGTCGCGGTACTTGTCCAGGGTCGCCAGCCCCTGGTTCGCCTTGGCGAGCACGGCGGGGATGTCCTGCAGGATGTACTTGGTCCCCTCGATGTAGAGGGAGACGACGTCGCGGCGCTGGGAGATCGCGATCACCAGCGCATCGGTCTGTTTGGAGACGCGCTCGGCCGTGCGGTGGCGGGTGCCGGTCTCCGAGGAGAGGATCGTCGGGTCCGGCATCAGCTGGACGTTGGCCCAGGCGATGTTGGTCGCCTCGGCGTTGAGGACGATGGCGCCGTCCATCTTTGCCACCTGGTAGAGCATCGCCGGCGTGTAATCGACGTCAAGATTGATCCCGCCCGAGAGCAGGTGGGAGATATCTCCGAGGTCGCCGACCACTATGAGCCCACCGGTGCGGGAGTGGACGATGTTGTCGATCCCCTCGCGCAGGGCGCTGCCGGGCGCAACGACATCCAGGGCTCTCAGTAGCCGGGGATCCTGTCGTTCGGATAGCTCGTGAAGCTCATCCCCAGGCATAGGTGACATCGCTCTCTAGGATGGCAGAAATGGCTCTGGAATGCGGTCTGGTCAATCCCTAGTGGACAGGTCGGATTGGCCTTTGTCAAGGCCTTTGGTCAAAAAACTTGGTATTCGCTCAAGCTGGAGCGCCAGCGAGGTCTTTTTCGGGGTCGATGCCCCAGCGGCCGCCGACCGCGAGCAGCTCCTCGTTGAGCGCCCAGCGGTCCGGCTTCTCCTCCCCCTCATGCCCGGGATTGGCCCCCTTCAGGGCCATCGAGCCGGTGTTGTCGCCGATCGCCCGGATCGCCGCCACGTCCTCGACGCTGAGCCGCTGCTCGGCGGGCAGCGCCCCCAGCTCGACCTTCTTCTGCTCGATCGAGCGCGCCTCCGGCCCCGTCTCCTGGATCAGGGTCGGCGCCACGCACGCGACCGCCGGGTGGGCGAGGTTCCACTGGCAGGCGAGCTGGATCGGCGTCAGCCCGGCGCGCTCGGCGAAAGGCAGCACCTGCTCCAGCTTCTCGAGCCCGGCCTCGATCCACCCGGCCGGGCGGAAGGCGCGATGGTCGCCTTTGGCCAGCTCCATGCCGGGCTCGAGGTCGCCCCAGAAGAGGCCGCCGTAGTCGACGACGCGGGTCAGGACCTTGACCTCGTGGCGGGCGGCGGCATCGAGGCAGAGCTCGCCGGGCCAGGGCTCGAACGGGTTGAGGATGATCATCGCCCAATCAATCCGATCGCCGAAGCGCTCGAGGCAGTCGATCAGGTCAAGGGTGAAGCCGTTGGCGGGCCCGGGGGCGACGCCGATCCGCCCTGCCAGCCCCGCCTCGCGCAGAGCAGCCATCCCGTCCCAGACCGCCTCGCTGGAGTAGCCGATGCGATCGGGGTTGTGGAGCAGCAGGAGGTCGAAGCTGTCGACGCCGATCCGCTCCAGGCTGCGCTCGGCCGCCATCCGCAGGTAGCCGGCGTAGCCGCCCGCCGCCCTTAGCCGCGGGTCGGTGAAGCGTGGGAAGCCACGCGGGCCGTCGCGCTCGCCCTCGTAGAAGTCGTGGCCGACGGCGCCGACCAGGCAGTACTCGTCGCGCGCCACACCGGCCAGCGACCGTCCCAGCACCCGATCGGCCTCTCCCTGGCCATAGGCATCGGCAGTGAGGATCGTCTCGATGCCGTCGCCGGGGCGCAGCAGCGCTTCCAGCCGTGGCTCGTCGATCGCTTCGCCGAAGTGCAGGAACCGGCCTCCGCTCCAGGTGCCGATCGCGCTGCGGCCAGGCTCGCTCACGCTACGGCGAAAGGCTCAGGCGTCGACGTCGGCGGAGGGCTGCTCGTCGCCCTCGTCCGGCTCGGGCTCGTCGCCCTCGCTCTTCTTGGCGCCGACCCCGACCTTCTCGGGCTCGGGCTTGGCCGGCTTCTTGACAGCTTTCTTCGGCTTCACGATCGTCAGTTTCAGCGGCAGGTCAGCCTCGTCGCCGGCGGCGTCGCGGGAGACCATCACGGTCGAGCCAGGGACCATCTCGCCCTGTTTGAGCACCTCGTCGGCAAGCGGGTCCTCGATGTAGCGCTGGATCGCGCGGCGCAGCGGCCGGGCGCCCATCGAGGGATCCCAGCCTTTCTCGACCAGCAGGTCCTTGGCCTCGTTGCTCAGCTCCAGCTGCAGCTCGTGCTCGGCAACCTGGACCGCGACGCGGGCGATCATCAGGTCGACGATGTGGCGGACCTCCTCCTTGGCCAGCTTGTGGAAGACGATCACCTCGTCGATCCGGTTGAGGAACTCGGGCCGGAAGACTTTCTTCAGGTCGCTCATGATCCGGTTCTTCATGTCGCCGTAGGACATCCCCGTCTCGTCGTTGACGGTGAAGCCGATCGAGGTGTTCTTGGCGATCTCGGAGGCGCCGATGTTCGAGGTCATGATCACGATCGCGTTGCGGAAGTCGACGGTGCGGCCCTGGGCGTCGGTCAGCCTCCCGTCCTCCAGAATCTGGAGCAGGATGTTGAAGACGTCGGGGTGGGCCTTCTCGATCTCGTCGAGCAGCAGCACCGCGTAGGGCTTGCGCCGCACAGCCTCGGTCAGCTGGCCGCCCTCGTCATAGCCGATGTAGCCCGGGGGCGAGCCGACCAGGCGGCTGACCGCGTGCTTCTCCATGTACTCGGACATGTCGATCCGGATCAGCGCCTCCTCGTCGCCGAAGAGGAACTCGGCCAGGGTGCGGGCGAGCTCGGTCTTGCCGACGCCGGAGGGGCCGAGGAAGATGAAGGAGCCGGCCGGGCGCTTGGGATCCTTGATCCCAGCGCGCGAGCGGCGGATCGCTTTCGAGACAGCGGTGATCGCGACCTCCTGGCCGATCACGCGCTTGTGCAGCTCCTCCTCCATGCGGATCAGCTTTTTGGTCTCGGCCTCGGTCAGCTTGAAGACCGGGATCCCGGTCCACATCGAGACGATGTCGGCGATCTCCTCCTCGCCGACGTCAGGCCGCTCGCCGTTCTCACCCTCCGCCCACTCGTCCTCGAGCTGGCGTTTACGGGTCGTCAGCTGGCGCTCTGAGTCGCGCAGGTTGGCGGCTTTCTCGAACTCCTGGGCTTCGATCGCCGACTCCTTGTCGCGCCGCGTCGTCTCGATTTCCTCCTCGAGATCGCGGTAGACGGGGGGAGCGCTCATCGACTTGATCCGCAGCCGCGAGGCGGCCTCGTCGATCAGGTCGATCGCCTTGTCGGGCAGGAAGCGGTCGGAGATGTAGCGGTCAGCAAGTTCGGCGGCAGCTTCCAGCGCTTCGTCGGTGATGTTGACGCGGTGGTGCTGCTCGTAGCGCTCGCGCAGCCCTTCGAGGATCTTCACCGTGTCGGAGACCGAAGGCTGGTCGACCCGGATCTGGGCGAAGCGGCGCTCCAGCGCCGAGTCGCGCTCCAGGTACTTGCGGTACTCGTCGAGCGTGGTCGCGCCGATCGTCTGCAGCTCGCCGCGGGCCAGGGCCGGCTTGAGGATCGAGGCGGCGTCGATCGCGCCCTCGGCGGCGCCGGCGCCAACCAGGTTGTGGAGCTCGTCAATGAAAAGGATGATGTCGCCGCGCTGGGTGATCTCTTTCATCACCTTCTTCAGCCGCTCCTCGAACTCGCCGCGGTACTTCGAGCCGGCGACCAGCGCCGCCAGGTCGAGCGTGTAGATCTGTTTGTTCTTGAGCAGCTCCGGCACCTCGCCTTTGTTGATGCGGGCGGCGAGGCCCTCGACCACGGCGGTCTTGCCGACGCCGGGCTCACCGAGCAGCACCGGGTTGTTCTTGGTCCGGCGGGAGAGGATCTGCATGATCCGCTCGATCTCGGTCTCACGGCCGATCACGGGGTCGAGCTTGCCCTCCTCGGCGAGCTTGGTCAGATTGCGGCCGAACTGGTCGAGCAGCTTCGAAGACTTCTTGCCCTCACCCTGGCCGCTGCCGCCGCCGGAGCCCTGGCGACGGCCGCCGGGGCCGGACAGCATCCGGATCACCTCGTTGCGGATCTTGTCGGAGTCGGCGTCGAAGTCGAGCAGGATGCGGGCGGCGACGCCCTCGTTCTCGCGCACCAGGCCGAGCAGGATGTGCTCGGTGCCGATGTAGTTGTGGCCGAGGGAGAGCGCCTCGCGCAGGGCCAGCTCAAGCACCTTCTTGGCCCGCGGCGTGAACGGGATCTGGCCGGAGGTGACTTCCTCACCGGAGCCGACGATCCGCACGACCTGCGAGCGGACGCGTTCGACGGTGATGTCGAGGGACTCGAGGACGCGGGCCGCCAGGCCCTCCTCCTCGCGCAGCAATCCGAGCAGGATGTGCTCGGTGCCGATGTAGTTGTGCTTGAGCGTGCGCGCCTCTTCCTGGGCTAGGACAACAACCTGGCGGGCTCGCTCTGTGAATCGCTCGAACAAAGATCTATCCCTAGTTAGACAAACTCAGATTGGCTGAGTAAGTAGCGGCAGACACCCATCGGTTATCGGAAGGCGCCCATGTGTTCATTAAACGATACCGAGAGCGCCCACCCGGCCTTTGGCCCCAAATATCCGCTAACAGCGGGATTTCAGGCGATTCCGAGCAAGATTTGGCGGCAGAAGGGGCCTTGCCGACTAGGATCGCCGCGATGACAGAGGCTCAGCCAAGCGACCCGCTGGAGCAGTTCGCCCAGCTTCACGGCCTCAAGTACTCGACCTCGGCCTCGCTGCCGAACCAGGGAGGCACGCTGGGCACGGGCGGCACGGTCGAGGATGGGGCCGTCGGCAAACTCCCCGGCGACCTCGACGCCACCCTCGCTCGCTACTCCTACGTCCACACCACCACCGACGCCGACAATCACACCCACTCCGAGACCCGCCACTTCACCTTCGTCGTCACCGAGCTCCCCGAGAGCATCGGCTTCATCCCCTACCTCGGCTTCTCCGGGCCCTCGAGCCAGTTCAGCCCCTTCGCCGGCAGCAACGAGACCGAGGGCATCGACCTCGGCGAAGACAAGGCCCTCGACAGCTACAACGCCTGCGCCTACAAGGGCGCCAGCAAAAGCTGGCTGAAGCAGCTCTTCTCGCCCTCGCTGCTCGACTGGCTGGCACGCAGCGACGACGACTTCGGCTTCGAGCTGGCCAACGGGGTCCTCTGCGTCGGCCACAGCAGCAGGCTGACCGACGCCAGCCAGCTGGAGGCGGTCTGGGAGGACGGCGGCCACCTGGCGGGCGCGATCCGCAAAGAGTGCATGGAGGAGGTCGAAAGCGGCGACGCCGCGGCCGACTCGGCAAAAGAAGTGGGCGCCGACGACCCCCGCATGGAGGCGGCGCTGGCGAAGGCCAAGGTGCCCTCGCCCTCATCGGTCGGCAGCGCCGCCGACGCCTTCGGCAGCGACCTCCTGCAGGCGCCGTCGACCTATCTCTCGGCGCTCGGGCGGGCGGTCCTGATCTGGCTGGTCATCAACCTCTTTGCCTCCGCCCTGACGATCAACGTCCTCGTCCAGGCCAACGACTCGGCGAAGACCGTGACGTACGTGATCGAGGCGGCGCTGCTGCTCCTGCTCTTCGCCTTCGGCCTGCGCCGCGTCGTCCGCGTCCGCTCGGACAAGTACGCGGTCGAGGCCTTCTACCGGGCCTACGCGGCCGACCGCAACCTCAAGCTCGAACCGCCGCTGCAGTTCGCCGCCACCCACGCCGAGGCGAAACTGCCCTTCAAGCCCGAGCGGGTGCTGAGCGGCAACCTTCCGGGCGGCCTCGAAGGCTCACTGGTCCTGACCGGCGACGGGTCCAAGCGCTCCGGGCGGATCGCGATGGTCGCCGGGCCGCGCGGGCCCTACGCCGACGCCGAGCTCAAGGCCGAAGCCTCCGGCATCACCGCCAAGCTGCTCGACGGCTACGTCGAACGCCTCGAGGAGGCGGTCACCGCTCCGCAGAAAGCCTGAGCGCCGCCGCGCTCAGGTCCGCATCGCCGGGAACAGCACCACCTCGCGCAGCGAGTTCGCCCCGGTCAGCATCATCACCAGGCGGTCGATCCCGAGGCCGACGCCGCCGGTCGGCGGCATCCCCTGTTCGAGCGCTTCGACGAACGCCTCGTCGTAGGGCTGGGCCTCTTCGTCGCCGCGCTCGATCTCGGCCGCCTGCTGCTCGAAGCGGCGGCGCTGCTCGTCGGGATCGTTGAGCTCGCTGAAGGAGTTGGCGATCTCGACCCCGCCGACGAAGGCCTCCCAACGCTCGACCAGGCCCTCCTCGGTCGGGTGGGCCTTGGCGAAGGGCGAGAGCTCGACCGGGTAGTCGAGGATGAAGGTTGGCTGGATCAGCCCCGGCTCGACCGCCTTCGAGAGCAGCCCGTCGACCAGCTTGCCCCAACCCTCTTTGGGGCTGGCCTCGCTGCCCATCGCCGTCGCCAGCGCCTCGCGGGTCGGGTGCTCGGCGATGTCGATCCCGGCCCGCTCTTTGATCGCCTCGCGCAGGGTGATCCGTTTCCAGGGCGGGGCGAAGTCGATCGTCTCCTCGCCACGGGCGACCTTGGTCGTGCCCAGCACCCGCTCGACCGTCTCGGAGACCAGCAGCTCGATGTCATGCGCGGTCTTCTTGTAGTCGGCGTAGGCCTCGTACCACTCGAGCATCGTGAACTCGGGGTTGTGCTTGTGGGAGACCCCCTCGTTGCGGAAGTCCTTGCCGAGCTCGTAGACGCGGTCGATGCCGCCGACGACGAGGCGCTTGAGATAGAGCTCGGTGGCGATCCGCAGGTAGAGGTCGCGGTCGAGCGCGTTGTGGTGGGTGGTGAAGGGGCGGGCCAGGGCGCCGCCATAAAGCGGCTGCAGGACCGGCGTCTCAACCTCGATGAAGCCGTGTTCGTCGAGCCAGCGGCGGACCTCGGTCACGGTCCGAGCGCGGAGGGTGAAGATGCGGCGGCTCTCCTCGTTGGCGATCAGGTCGAGCTCGCGACGGCGGTAACGAGTCTCGGTGTCCTCGAGGCCGTGGAACTTGTCGGGCGGCGGGCGCAGGCTCTTGGCGAGCAGGCGCCAGCGGTCGATCGCCAGCGAGAGCTCGCCGCCGCGGCGGGTCGCCAGCGCCGTGCCCTCGACGCCGACGATGTCGCCGAGGTCAAGGCCGACCAGCTGCTCGTAGGGCTCGGCGCCGAGCAGGTCCTCGCGGGCGTGCAGCTGGATCTGGCCGCTGCCGTCGCGGAGGTCGAGGAAGCAGGCCTTGCCGTGGCCGCGGCGGCTGACGAGGCGGCCGGCGACGCGGTGGCGCGACTCGGTCTCGACCCCGGGCGCCAGCCCCTCGTGGGCGGCTCGCACCTCGGCGATGTCCTCACGTTCGGAGAACTCGCGCGGGAAGGGGTCTATCCCCGCCTTGCGCAGGCGCTCCAGCTTGTCCCGGCGGTCGGCCAGGACATCGGAGATCTCGGGCTCGCTCATCGCGCGAGCCTAGTCGACAGCTAAGCGGTCTCGATCTTGGTGATTTTGAATTTCTTCTTCGGCCCGCGCGGGACCTCGACCGTGACCACGTCGTTGCGTTTGCGCCCGACCAGGGCTTTGCCGATCGGCGATTCGTTGGAAAGTTTGTGATCGAGCGGGTTGGCCTCGGTCGAGCCGACGATCTGAAATTTCTGCGAGTCGCCGGTCTTCTGGTCTTTGACGTGGACGATCGAGCCGAACTTGACCTCGTCGGTGCCGAGCGCGGTCTCGTCGATCACGGTCGAGCGGCGCAGCCGTTCCTCGAGTTGCGCGATCCGGCCCTCAAGCAGCGCCTGCTCGTTCTTGGCGTCGTCGTACTCGGCGTTCTCGGAGATGTCGCCAAACTCGCGCGCCTCCTTGATCCGGGCCGCCACCTCACGGCGTTTCGTGGTGGAGAGGTGCTCGATCTCTGCCTTCAGTTTCTCGAGACCTTCTGGGGTTATGACGGCCTGGCGACTCACTTGTCCATCCTCGCTTTGCTTGCAGATAGAGTCGGGAATTAGCTCCCAGACCCAAAAACGCCCGGGTGCAGCGGCTTTCGCCTTCCACACCAGGGCACGGAGTCGCGGGATTATAGCGAGGGGTGAACCCCGGCAATCAGGGGGCTTCTAAGCAATCGCGGCAGGCGTGGCCAGCGCCTGCACCAGCTCCCGGGCGCGGGCCAGGTCGGCCCGGCGCTGGAGCTCGTCGGCAAGCGGCTCGGGAGCGTCGAGAGAAGTGAGGTACCAGGGGTAGAACTTGCGCAGGTAGCGGGTCGCCCGCTCGGCGCCCAGATGCTCCTCGGCCCGGTCCATCACCCAGAGCAGCTCGGCGGCGACCTCCTCCGGCGCGGGCGGCTCGGCGCGGCGCCCGGTCAGTTCCTCGAAGACCCAGGGGTTGCCGAGCGAGCCGCGGGCGATCATCACCGCGTCGGCGCCGGACTCCTCGTAGGCAGCGCGGGCGGCCTCGGCGCTGCTGAGGCCGCCGGAGACGATCACGGGGATCTCGATCGCTTCGACCAGCTCGCGGGTGAGGGCGTAGTCGGGACTGCCCTTATGGCCGACCTTGGCGGCCCGCGGGTGAAAGCCGATCGCCGCCACCCCGCCCTCGGCGGCCAGGCGCAGGGCCAGCTCGAAGCCGGAACGGTCGCCCGCCTCGATGCCCGAGCGCAGCTTGACCGTGACCGGCAGGCCGCTGCCCTCGACCGCGCCCCGGGCCAGCGCCAGCGCCAGCTCAGGATCGCGCAGCAGCTCGGCCCCGGCCCCGGTGCGGCGGACCTTGCGGACCGGGCAGCCCATGTTGATGTCGATCAGGTCGGCGCCGGCTTCGGCGGCGATTGCCGCCCCCGAGCGCATCACCTCGGCGTCATGGCCGAAGAGCTGGATCGAGACCGGGTGCTCGTCGGGGTGGATCCGCATCAGCTCGCGCAGAGTGCGCTCGTTGCGGTGGTGCAGGCCGAAGCTGGAGACCATCTCGGAGACGGCGAGCCCGGCGCCGTGGCGTTTGGCCTGCAGGCGCACGAACCAGTTGCCGATCCCCGCCAGCGGGGCGAGCAGGACGCGGTTGGAGATCTCGACGTCGCCGATCCGGAACGGATCAGTCAGCTGTGGGCGTGTTGCGGTCATAGATCAGGCGCAGCCCCTTCAGGGTAAGCAGGTCGTCGACCTCCTCGATCGTCTCGGTGAAGGGGACGATCGCCGCGGCGAGGCCGCCGGTGGCGAGGAAGCGGGCGTCCTCCAGCTCGGCCTCGATCCGCCGGGCGACGCCATCGATCAGGCCGGCGAAGCCGAAGATGACGCCAGACTGGATCGCGGTCCGGCTGGAGCGGCCGATCGCCGTCTCCGGCGCGGCCAGGTCGATGCGGGGGATGCGGGCCGCGCGTTCGACCAGGGCGGTGAGCGAGACCTCGATGCCGGGGGCGATCGCCCCGCCCAGGTATTCGCCCTCGGAGGAGACCGCGTCGAAGTTGATCCCGGTGCCGAAGTCGACGACGACGCAGGCGTCGCCGATCCGGTCGTAGGCGGCGACAGCGTTGACGAGGCGGTCGGCGCCCACCTCAAGCGGGTTGTCGATCCGGATCGGCATCCCGGTCTTGACCCCGGGCCCGACCAGCAGGCAGTCGGCGTCGAGGTAGCGGCCGGTCAGCTGCTCGTACTCGTTGCCAAGCGGCGGCACCACCGAGGAGACGCAGACCGCCGAGAGGTCGGCGAGCTTCATCTCGCGCAGGTTGAGCAGGCCGCCAATCCGCTCCGCCAGCTCGTCGCCGGTGGCGCCGGCGCGGGTCTGGAAGCGCCAGTGCTCGACCAGGCTCTCGCCATCGAAGGCGCCGAGGTGGGTCTGGGTGTTGCCTACGTCTACCGCGAGCAGCATCGCCGCGATTATCACTGGAATGGACGGGGACTGGCCAGCCGGGGGCAAGTACGCATAGGATCGGGCGGCAATGAGCGCCCGTCTCTTCGTCATCCCCGCCTCGCACCCGAGCATCACCTCGGCGCTGATGCTCGAGTACAAGGGCATCGCCTACAAGCGGACCGACCTGCTGCCGGTGATCTCCAAGGGCGCGCTGCGCGCCCTTGGCTTTCCCCGCAACACGGTGCCGGCGCTGAAACTTGACGGCGCCCGGGTGCAGGGCACGCGGGAGATCGCCCGCGAGCTGGAGCGGATCCAGCCCGAGCCGCCGCTCTTCCCCGCCGACCCCGAGAAACGGGTCGCGGTCGAGGAGGCCGAGCGCTTTGGCGACGAGGAGCTGCAGCACCCGATCCGCCAGCTCTTGTGGTGGGCGATCAAGCAGGACAAGGCGCCGCTGCGCAGCTACTCCGAAGGCGCCAAGCTGGGTGTGCCGCTCTCGCTGGCGATGAAAACCGCCGCCCCGGTCGTCGCCCTCTCGGCCCGCTTCAACGAGGCCAGCGACGACAACGTCCGCCGCGACCTGGCGGCGCTGCCGGGCCTGCTGCAGAAGGTCGATGACTGGATCGCCGCCGGGGTGCTGAACGGCGACCAGCTCAACGCCGCCGACTTCCAGATCGCCCCCAGCATCGGGCTGGCCCTGACCCTCGAGGACCTGCGGCCGGCGATCGAGTCGCGGCCGGCCGGCGCGCTGGCCAAGCGCGTCGTCCCGGACTACCCCGGCAAGACGCCGCCGATCTTCCCCACCGCCTGGCTCGAGCCGCTGCGCCAGACGGCGTCGCCGGCCTAGAGGCCGCCGACCCGCTGCGCTCGCTGTCCCGGCCCCAGGGCGACCATCGCCTCGGCGAGACGCGTCCCATCTGGCAGCGCCAACTCGGGGTCGAGCTCCAGCAGCGGCGCGAGCACGAAGCGGCGGCTCGTCACCTCGCGATGCGGCAGGGTGAGGCGATCGGTCTCCAGCTCCAGGTCGCCGAGCAGCAAGAGGTCGACGTCGAGCGGGCGGGGGCTGTGGCGGGGGGCGTCGAGGGCGCGGCCGCGCTCGGCCTCGACCGCCTTGCAGACGTCGAGCAGGGCCTCGGGCTCAAGCTCGGTGCGGATGCGGATCGCGGCGTTGAGGAAGTCAGCCTGGTCGAGCACCTCGCCAACCGGCTCGGTCTCGTAGGCGGAGGAGACGGCCTCGACCTCCACCCCGCGGTCGCCGAGCAGCTCAATCGCCGCCCGCAGATGGCCCTCGCGGTCGCCGACGTTGGAGCCGAGGCCGAGGTAGCCGGTGCGCATCTACTCGGCAGCGTCGCCGCTGCCGTCGTCGATCGCCCGCTCGTGGGTCACCTCGACGGCGACCTCCTGGATCGCCAGCGGCAACGGCGGCTCGGGCTTGGCAGCGCGGACCCGGACCGAGTCGCAGCCGTAGCGCTCCATCAGCCGCTCGCCGACGATCTGGGCCAGCCGCTCCAGGGTCTTGTAGCTGCGCTCGGTGGCGGCGAGGGCGACGATGTCGCAGACCTGGGCGTAGTCGACCGTGTCCTCAAGCCGGTCGGTGAGGACCGCGTCGCAGTCGGGGACGTCGAAGGAGACGTCGAATTCAAGCCGCTGGCCCACCTCCTGCTCGGCGTCGCTGACGCCGTGGTGGGTGTAGATCGAGAGGCCGCGCAGCTCGACCTCGACGCTCGACTCGATCCCGTTTCCGTGAGCCTCCACAGCCGCAACCTACTGCGTCACCGGCGTTGCAGGCGCGCTCACGAGGCCGCGGCAACCCGCTTCATCATCGCCCGCGCCGCTTCGACGACCAGATCGCGGTCGTAGCTGAGGGCGAAGTCGAAGCGTCGCTCCATATCCGCTCCGCCGTCGCCCAGGTCGCGAGCGACAAAGGCCGCCGCGAAGTGCGGGGCGATCACGGTCACATCCCACTCGCCGCGCAGCGGCTCCGCCTCCTCCAGCGAGACCCCGCGCACGCCGGGCGCGGGCTCAGCCGTGAGACCCACTCCCAGCGCTCCAACCAGGGCGGCGTCCCCGGCGAGGGATGAGTAGCGGGCGGCAGTCTGGGGCGTGAAGTACTCGGCTGACTGAAAGGTGCTGAGGATCACCGCCGCGCCGCCCTGGTTGGCGGTCTGGGCCTCGATCGAGCGGCTCAGCTCCAGCAGCAGCCACTTCGCCCCGCGGCGCAGCGGCCGCTGGCCGGCGACGATCTCAAACGGAGTTGCCTCGCTGGCGAACGGCTCGCGCCGGGGGAGCGCCGGGCCTGCCCCGTCCCCGCGCTCTGACGGCAGTGGCCCCGGCCGGCCGAAAAGCCAGCCCTGCCCATACTCGGCGCCAAGCGCCAGCGCCCGACGGATGTGGCTCTCGGTTTCAATCCCCTCAGCCACCAGGAGGGCGCCGCCGCGCTCGACCTCGGCGTTGACCGCGTGGACGATTTCAGCGGTGTCGCGGGAGAGCCGCCCCTGGATCAAGCTGAGATCGAGCTTGATCACCTCCGGCGCGAGAAACGGCATCAGCGCCAGCGAACGCGGGTCGGCGCCGACATCGTCGAGGGCGACGCCGATGCCGAGGCTGCGCAGCCGGTTCACCTGCTGGAGCAGCTCGGTCGGGCGATCACTGAGGTCGCGCTCGGTGAACTCGACAAAGACGTTGAGGCGCTCGACCGCGTCTTCGAGCAGAGGGCGGATCTGGGGCGGCGGCTCAGTGCCCAGGGTGGCTGGCTCAAGGTTGACGAAGATCGCCTCGTCGCTTCGCAGCCCGGCATCGAGAGCGCCCTGCAGTGCCGCCCGGCGGCACTCCCAGTCGAGTTCGGTCGTCAGCCCCTCCTCGCCGGCAAGGGCGAAAAGGGCGGCGGGAGACTCAAGTGAAGACCCAGACGGCCCCCGGGCCAGAGCCTCATAGCCAACCGGGCGGCGATCGCTGAGGCGCACGATCGGCTGGTAGACGGAGTGCACGTCACCGCCGACGATCAGATCCGCAAGCTTCGAAGCGACCTGGCTCACTGGCTCGGGCCCCCGAGGATCGCGCCCGCAACCTTGAGGGCCTGGGCGGCCTCGGCGACATCGTGCACCCGCAGAATCTCGGCGCCCGCGGCTGCCGCCAGGACCGAAGAGGCAATCGTGCCACCGAGGCGATCGCCGGCCTCAGAGCCGTCGATCTTGCCGATAAAGCTCTTGCGCGAAGTGCCGACGAGCAGGGGACGCCCCAGCTCAGCCAGCTCCGGCAGACGCCGCAGCAACTCCATGTTGTGCTCCAGGGTCTTGCCGAACCCAATCCCCGGGTCAAGCCAGATCAGCTCCTCCTCCACCCCCGCCGCAACCGCCGCTTCCGTCCGCTCCGCCAGAAAGGCCTTGACGTCATCAACAACGTCGTCGTAAGCGGGGCTGGCCTGCATCGTCCTCGGAGTTCCCTGCATATGCATGAGGACTAGACCTACCCGCCGCTCGCCGCAAAGAACCCCAATCTCGGGATCTCCCCGCAAGGCAGTCACGTCATTGACGATCGAAGCCCCGGCATCGAGCGCCGCCTCAGCGACCGCCAGCTTCGAGGTGTCGATCGAGATCTCAACCCCAATCCCAGCCAAACCTTCGATCACAGGCCGAGTCCGCGCCACCTCCTCATCGACACTCACCTCCGCAGCGCCCGGCCGTGTCGATTCCCCCCCAACATCCAGAATCTCCGCCCCATCCCGCGCCAGCTCATGCCCGTGCGCGATGGCTGCCTCCGCATCGAGGTACAGGCCCCCGTCCGAAAACGAGTCGGGGGTGACGTTGACCACCCCCATCAATTTCACGGCGGGCCCCTAGCTGGCGTCGCCGCCGGCGTAACCGGGGCGAGGGGGTGACGGCATCGGGCGGGCGCCGCCGCGCTGCGGGCGTTCGGGCTCGGCAGCCGGCTCGGCGGCCTTGGCGGGCTCCTCCTCGTCGACGAAGACCTCGTCCTCGGACTTGCCGTCCATCAGGGCGAAGAACTGCTCGGCGTCGATCGTCTCGCGCTCGAGCAGGATGTTGGAGATCAGGTCGAGCTCCTCGCGCTTTTCGGTCAGCAGGTCCTTCGCGGTCTGGTGGGCGCCCTCGACGATGCGGCGGATCTCGTCGTCGATCTCGCGGGCGATCTCGTCGGAATAGTCGGGTTCAGCCGAGAATTCGCGGCCGAGGAAGGGCTGGCCACGATCATGGCCGAAGACGCGCGGGCCGAGCCGCTCCGACATGCCGAACCGCATCACCATCTGCTTCGCGGTCTCGGTCACCTTTTCGAGGTCGTTTGAGGCACCGGTCGTGATCTCGCCGAAGACGATCTCCTCGGCGGCGCGGCCGCCAAGAGTCATCGCCATCGTGTCGGTCAGCTCGGCGCGCGATGTGAGGAACTTGTCCTCGGTCGGCAGGCTGATCGTGTAGCCGAGCGCCTGGCCGCGGCTGATGATCGAGATCTTGTGGACCGGGTCGCAGTTGGGCAGCAGGTGGCCGACGATCGCGTGGCCGAGCTCGTGGAAGGCGGTGATCAAGCGCTCCTTCTCGCTCATCACGCGGGTTTTCTTCTCGGGGCCGGCGATCACGCGCATGATCCCCTCCTCGAGCTCCTTCATCGTGATCTCGCGGCTGCCGGTGCGGGCGGTCAGCAGCGCCGCCTCGTTGATCAGGTTGGCGAGGTCGGCGCCGGTAAAGCCGGGGGTCTGGCCGGCGAGCGCATCGAGGTCGATCACCTTGGCCAGCGGCTTGCCACGGGTGTGGACCTCGAGGATGTGCTTGCGGCCCTTGCGATCGGGGCGGTCGACGACGACCTGGCGGTCGAAGCGGCCCGGCCGCAGCAGCGCCGGGTCGAGGATGTCGGGCCGGTTGGTGGCCGCGATCAAGATGATGTTGTCCTTCATCTCGAAGCCGTCCATCTCGACCAGGAGCTGGTTCAGCGTCTGCTCACGCTCGTCGTGGCCGCCGCCCATGCCGGCGCCACGGTGGCGGCCGACAGCGTCGATCTCGTCCATGAAGATGATGCAGGGGGAGTTCTGTTTGGCCTGCTCGAAGAGGTCGCGGACGCGGCTGGCGCCGACGCCGACGAACATCTCGACGAAGTCCGAGCCGGAGATCGAGAAGAACGGCACCCCGGCCTCGCCGGCGACGGCGCGGGCGAGCAGGGTCTTGCCGGTGCCCGGAGGGCCGTAGAGCAGGACCCCCTTGGGAATGCGGGCGCCGAGCGACTGGAACTTCTTCGGGTTCTCAAGGAATTCCTTGATCTCCTCCAGCTCCTGCACCGCCTCGTCAACGCCGGCGACGTCGCGGAAGGTGATCTTCGGCGCGTCGACCGACATTCGCTTGGCTTTGGATTTGCCGAAGTTCATCACCCGCGAGCCACCGCCCTGCATCTGGTTCATGAGGAAGATCCAGAAACCAAAGAAGAGGACGAAGGGGAGGACGTAGGTGAGCAGCGAGAGCAGCCCCGAGCTGCCCGTCCCGTGCACCACCGTGTTCGTCGTGTCGCTCTTGTCGAGCAGGTTGAGCAGGCTCTGCTCGGTGTTCGGCGGGTATCCGGTCGAGAAGCTTTCGCCGTTCGCCTTCTTGACGTCGAGCGTGCTGTCCTTGACGTTGATCGAGACTTCTTCGATCTTGCCGGTCGCGATAAGGCCTGTTTCCGGCCTGACCAGCGTGCTGTATGACGGCGGCTTGGGGCCGTCGGGGCTGTTGATCAGCTTCTGGGCGATGAAGGCAAGGATCACCACCAGCAGGATCGGAAAAGCCGCGCTTTTGAAAAAACGCCTCACAGGGAAAATTCAGCGTACCAGGGCAGTTTTGCGCCCTAGGTGTTCAAAGCCGCGACGTAATCAAGGTTGCGATAGCGCTGGCCATGGTCGAGGCCGTACCCGATCGCAAAGCGATTCGGGATCTCGAAGCCGACGTAGCGCGGCGAAAGTTCGACTCGCAGGCGTTCCGGCTTGGTCAGCAGCGAGCAGACCTCGAGCGAGGCCGGCCGCCGTGCCTTGAGGTTGCGCATCAGGTACTGGAGGGTGAGGCCGGAGTCGATGATGTCCTCGACGATCAGCACATGGCGCCCCTCGATCGGGGCGTCGAGATCCTTGAGGATGCGGACCACGCCCGAGGAGTCGGTCTGCGATCCGTAGCTGGAGACCGCCATGAAGTCGATCTCGCAGGGGACGGTGACGTGCCGCATCAGATCGGCGAGGAAGAGGACGGCCCCCTTGAGGATGCCGACCATGAAGAGGTCGCGATCGGCGTAATCACGGCTGACCTCGGCCCCCAGCTCGGCGATGCGGCGCTTCAGGTCTTCGTTGCTGACGAGGATCTCGCCGATCTGCGGGTCGCTCACTCGCCGCAGTCTATGGATGGTCGGCGCGAAGGACGCCGCGCTCGACCACGGCGCGGACGCCGGCGCCGAGGTCGAGCATCGCCGTGCCGGTGCGGCGCAGGGCGGCGACCTCGTCGGCGTGGTTCGCCGCTCCCGGCACCGGCCGCCCGGCGGCGGCGTCGGCCAGCCGCTGGACGACGAGGCGGCGCAGCGCCGGCGGCAACGCCGCCAGCCGCTCAAGCTCGATCGTCTTGCCGCGGGGCCCGCCGAGCTCGGCGGAGACCAGCCCGTCGAGCACCTCGGCCTCGGCCCGCAGCAGCTCGGCGGTGCGGAGCACGTTCGACTTCGCCGCGGGATGGATCGTCTCTAGCGCCGGCAGCAGCCCGTGGCGAACGCGATTGCGGGCATATGTGTCTTCGGCGTTGCTGGCGTCTTCGCGCCAGGCGAGCCCGCGCTCCTCGCAATAAGCCGTCGTCTGCGCCCGGGTGAAGGCGAGCAGCGGCCGCGCCAGCTGCCCGTCGCGGGCCCGCATCCCCAGCAGCGCCCGGCGGCTCGGCGAAGAGGCGAGGCGGTAGAGGATCGTCTCGACCTGGTCGTCGGCGGTGTGGCCGGTGGCGATCACGGCTCCCTGCGGCAGAGCCAGGCGCGCCGCAGCCGCATAGCGAGCGTCGCGGGCCCAGGCCTGGAGATTGCCGGGGCCCTCGGGCCGGCGCGGGCGCTCGACGGCAAGCGCGACCCCAAGCCGCTCGCAGAGCTCGGCGCAGTGGCGCTCGTCGCCGACAGCGTCATCGCGGAGGCCGTAATTGACATGGAGCGCGGAGACGCGAGCGGCGCCGAGCAGCGACGCCGCCAGGTCAACCATGCAGACCGAATCGCGGCCGCCCGAGAGCAGCACGACCGCTGGGGCGTCGAGTGGCAGCACCCCCCCGTCCCGCACCTGCTCGAGCATGCGGGCGGCCTCCATCGCCTCAGCCCGCCGTGGCGCGGACCAGGAAGAGCGGGGTCGGCAGCGGGAAGCCCTTGAGGTTGACCTCGCCGATCGGCTCGAACTCGAGCTGCGGCCTTTCCTTCAGGGAGGAGATCACCCGGTCGGTCGCCAGTACCTCGCCTGCCTGGGCGCGGTTGACGACCCGGTGGGCGAGGTTGACCTGGCTGCCGAAGTAGTCGCCATCGCGGTAGACGGCCTCGCCGCAGTGGATGCCGACCCGCGGCTGCGGCCGCTGTGGGAAGCCGGCCAGGAAGCCGACGGCCCATTCGGTCAGCGAGGCCGCGTCGGGCGAGACGACCATCACCTCGTCGCCGATTGTCTTCACGATCGTCGCCTCTGGCGGCAGCGTCCCTTCGACCGTGGCGACGAAATGCTCGACCAGGTCAAGCGCCTCGAGATCGCCCTCCTCCTCGGTGAAGCGGGTGAAGCCGGTGATGTCGATGAAGCAGAGGGCGACGGTCACCTGGCCCAGTTCGCTGGTGTCTTCGCCAAGTTCGCTCTCCATGTGCCCAACCACATCCTGTTCGAGGAAGAAGCGCAGGTAGCGGGTGTGGAGGTACTCGGTCAGGGGCGCGGCCAGCGGCAGCATGTCGCCGGCCAGCTCGCCGATCTCCGACGCCATCTCCAGCTCCGGCACCCCGTCGCGGATCATCGGTTCGTGGACATATAGGTGGAACAACCTGACCTCGGCGTCGGCGATCCGCCGCAGCGACTGCACATAGACGCGGACCAGCTGCAGGAAGGCGACAAGCGGAAAGCCGGCGGCGAGGACACGGGCGCAGTGGCGCAGCGCCGCGACGTCGCTGGGGCCGAGGGTGCGCTCGCCGCCCTTCGGGGTGCCGAGGATGACGAGGATGCGCTCGATCAGCTCTGGCTCCAGCCCGGTCTCCCGCGAGACGTCCCCGACCGTCACCTGCTCATCGGTCTCGGAGAACAGCTCCTCGGCGAAGCCGAAGGCGAGCCGCCCCTCGCTGCCGGCTTTTTTCAAGTCCTCCAGCGAGTGGCCGCGATCGCGCATCCGCGCCACCACCCGGGCCTGAGCCGCCGCCGCCACAGTCCAGCGGCCACGTTTGACCGGCACGATCCGCTCCTGCGCCCAGCGTTTGAGCGTGCTGGCGGGAACGCCGGAGCGGCGCGACGCCTCACTCAGGGATATCCGCTCATCGGCAGGCATCGAAAGATCGAGGCTAGCCGGACCGGGGGACCTAACGAACGAACGTTTGTCTTTGCTCTCCGCTAAGTGGAGATTTCGGACTCCTCGTGCAGCTGCAGCACGGGCTCTCCGTTCTCGCCGGTGCGGATCCGGATCGCCTCCTCAACCGGGATCACGAAGATCTTGCCGTCGCCGACCTCGCCGGTGCGGGCGTGCTTGAGGATCGTCTCGACGATCACCGCTTTGTCTTTGTCCTCGACCACGACCTCGAGCTTCAACTTCGGCCGCACGTTGACCGTCAGGGCCGAGCCCCGGTAGTTCTCGACGATCCCTTTCTGGCGGCCGGACCCCTTCGCCTCGATGATCGAGAGCGAGGGGAAGCCCTTGTCGAGCAGCTCGGCCCGGATCGGCTCGAACGCCTCGTGGCGGATGAATGCCTCGACCTTCTTCATAGGCACCACGGTATGAAGGCGCTCGACGACATTGTTTAGACGGCTGGCGAAAATCCCGGCGCTGGGATTCTCATCAGTGGAAAGATGCCCCTCGCCATGCCCCGGCGCCTGCGACCGACAGCCCCGACCGCAGCCGCCGCCGTGCTCGTCGGCGACCCCGGCCGGGCCCTGCTGCTCGCCCAGGAGCTGCTGGACCAGCCGAAGATGAGCAACCACGCCCGCGGCCTCTGGGGCTACGGCGGCCAAACCGCCGACGGCCAGGCGCTGACGATCCAGTCGACTGGGATCGGCGGGCCAAGCGCGGCGATGGTGCTGACCGACCTGGCCAAGCTCGGCCTGCGCCGGGCGGTGCGGGTCGGGACCGCGACCGCGATCTCCGCCGAGCTCGCCGCCGGCGACCTGCTCGTCGTCGAGAGCGCCCGAGCCGAAGGCGCCAGCGCGGCGAGCTTCGACCTTGCCGCCGGCGACGTCGCCCACCCCGATCCCGGGCTGACCCAGGAGCTGGGAAAGAAGCTGAACCTGCGCCCAGCCGCTGTCGCCAGCTTCGACACGATCGCGGCCGAGCCGACGCCGGGGGCCGAGATCGTCGCCGCCGACATGCAGACCGCGACGCTCTTCGCCTGCGGCCGAGCCCTGGGGCTGGCGGTCGCCGCCGTCCTGATCGTCGAGACCACGGCGAGCGGAGAGCGAATCTCGGACAAGGCTCTGGAGGGGGCGGCAAAACTGGCCGGGCGGGCCGCCGCGACCTCACTCTAACCCTAAAGTCGAGGGTTAGTCTTTGCCTGGTTTGGCGAGTTTTCGGCGGATCTCGCCGAGATCGCGGACAACCTGGTCGATCTGCTCCTCGACATCCTCAAGACGGCCGGAAAGCGAGCGCAAGCGGCGCTCGAGCCGTTCCACATCGGTCCCCGAGGGCAGGTTGAGGGCGTTCATCGCCGCCTGCTGCGCCTCGATCGCCTTCTCGCGGGCGCCGAAAGCGGCGGAGAGGGCGTTGTGCAGAGTGGGGTTGTCGAGGACGGCCTGGGCGATCTCCCCGATCGCCTGCTCGCTGCGGGCCCGGAGGCCATCCTGCTCGTCGTGATCCACGCTCATTGACACCACCTTAACGAGCGCATCCGGCTCGACTGAAAGTCTCCCGCCTGACAGGCATGAGTCCAGCCTTGATTAAGCCCTTGTTGGGAGGCGGCTCCGGCCGTTGCGTGCCTATGGGCGAACGGGTAGCGTGGGCGAGCCTGCTGCGCGGGGAGAAGGCGGACTTGGGTTGCGCCTTCCGAAATAGCGGGTATCGATGCTTCAAGGGATGAGAAACAAGCTCTCACTGATCATTGCTCTGGCCAGCTTTGCGGCGGTCACAGCGCTTGGCGTCGGGATGGCCGGCGCCGAATCGGTGACGCTTCCCGAAACAGGCGTGGCCACCACTCCTCTGAGCCAGCCGCCCGCGGTCCCCTCTGCGCAGACCCCGGCCTGCTCAAACGGCGTCGATGATGACGGCGACGGCCTCGTCGACCTCAGCGACCCCGACTGCACCTCTCCCAGCGGCACCAGCGAGGCGCCGACCCAGGCCCCGGCCTCGGCCGGCAACGTGGTCGCCCCGCCAGCCGAAACGGCCGAACACAAACAGGGGCAGGGCGTCCACGTCGGCTCGACGATCGGCGGCAACGGCGCCGCGGGCAACGCCGGCAAGGGAGGCGGCGTCGGCCAGAACCAGGGCCTCGAAAGCCCGGAAGGCGGCGGCGCCGAAAACGGCGGCGTCAGCTTCCCCAGCGCCACCGGCGGCGGCGACCAGCCCCAGCCCGAAGCGCCCAGCGGCGGCGCCCAGTTCAGCGACGGCGGCGTCCCCACCTCGGCCAACCCGACCACCACCTTCGCCCCCTTCGGCCCGGCCCCGATCGGCGTCCCCAACTTCGTCATCGACTCGTTTGAGATCCCGCCCTTCCTGCTGCCGATCTACCAGGCCTGCGGAACCGAGTACGGGATCCCCTGGGAGGTGCTGGCCTCGATCAACAAAATCGAGACCGCCTTCGGCACCAACCTCAACGTCTCCACCGCCGGCGCCGTCGGCTGGATGCAGTTCCTGCCCTCGACCTGGGAAACGTACGGCGTCGACGCCAATGGCGACGGCCGCAAAGATCCCTACAACCCGGTCGACGCGATCTGCGCCGCGGCCAACTACCTGAAGGCCTCCGGCGGCAACAAAGACATCTACAACGCGATCCTCTCCTACAACCACGCCGACTGGTACGCGCAGGAGGTGCTGCTCTATGCCCGCGCCTACGGCAAGCTGCCGACCGGCCTGGTCAGCTCGCTGACGGGGCTGACCGAGGGGGCCCACTTCCCGGTCGCCGCCAACGCCCGCTACGCCGACGAAATCTCCGCCCGGGTGGCGCTGAAGCGCTCGACACCCGGCAGCAGCGCCTACGGCAACGCGGCCGACGTGATCGACTCCTCCCCCACCCGCCGCGGCATCAACATCTACTCCAAGCAGGGGGCCCCGATCGTCGCCGTCAACGACGGGGTGATCGAGAAAGCGGGGACATCTCCCCAGCTCGGCAACTACATCGTCCTCCAGGACGCCTACGGCAACCGCTACACCTACGCCGAACTGGGCGAACTCGAGCAGCGCAACCACACCGTGGTGACGCCGACGGGCGGGCAGCAGCAGGTGCCGGTCGACAGCGAAAACCTGCGGCCGCGGATCTACGCCCTGCCGGACCGCACCCATCACACCCAGCAGCCGACCGGCACGCCGGCCGTCGCTGAAGAAAGCCAGCCGGTCAGCGAGAGCTTCACGACGACCAACAGCAACGGCGACACGCAGTCGCTGAAGGTCGGCTCCAAGGTGATCGCCGGCACCGTGTTGGCGCGGATGGCGGGCGCCAGCGACGGCGTCGACCCCCACATCAACTTCTCGATCCAGCCGGCCGGGCGCGGGGCGCCGCGGATCGATCCGAAGCCGATCCTCGATGGCTGGAAGCTGCTGGAGGCGACGGCGATCTACCGGGCCAAAGGCAAGAACCCGTTCGCCTCCGACCTCAGCGGCGCCGGCGTCCTGCTGCTCTCCAAGGAGGAGCTGCAGAAGCGGGTGCTGGACGACAAGGGCCTCTCGATTTATGAATGCGGGCGCGAAGACATCGCCACCGGGCAGATCGACCGCCGCGTCCTGGCGATGCTGGAGTACCTGCGCTCGAAAGGCTTCGAACTGACGATCACCGCCCTCAAGTGCGGCCACAGCCTGCTCACCACCTCCGGCAACGTCTCCGAGCACGTCACCGGCGACGCGGTCGATATCGCCGTCATCGACGGCGTGCCGGTGACCGGCCACCAGGGCCCGGGGACGCTGGCCGACGAACTGATCAAAACGGTCCTGCAGCTGCAGGGGACGATGCACCCGCACCAGGTGATCTCGCTCGAGGACCTGCCCGGCGAAACAAGCTTCGCGATGGCCGATCACTATGACCACGTCCACGTCGGCTACCGCCCCACCGCCAGCCCCTTCGACGAGCAGTTCTCGGCCCTGCTCAAGCCCAGCCAGTGGCTGCGCCTGACCAACCAGCTCGGCGACATCGAAAACCCGCAGGTGCCGACCACGCCGTCGCCTTTCTCAGTGCCCGACAAACAGGGCAAACCCGGGAACGCTGCCGGCAACGGCGGCGCCAGCAGCGGCGACTGACGATCCGGCAGAATCGGGTCTTCTGACCCAGCTCTTCGGATTCGCGCAGTTCGAGTTTGCCGGCACCGTCATGGTCGCCGATGGCCGCTACCTGGCGCGGGCGCCCGGCGCTGCGGACGGCCCCCAGAGCGTGCTGGTGATCGACACCCTGGGGGCGCCGCCACCGGCCTCGCGCCGCCGGCGGAGGCCGCGCGAGGCCGAGCCTGGCGACCAGGCCTCGCAGCTGCCCCTGACCCGGGTCACCGCGGTGCGAGCCTTCCAGCCGTTTGAGGAAGAGAGCGAGGCGGCGGCCTGGCTTGACGGCGTAGTCGAGGCCGAAGAGACGATCGACTCGGTGCTGGAGGAGGGAATCGCGCTGCTCAACCGCGCCCTGCACGCCCATGGCGCTGCAAGCGGCAACCCTTACGCCCAGGAGCTCAGCCCCGAGCGGGCGACGATCGCGCGGATCGGCTTCGGCAGTGGCGAGCAGGTTGCGGCGAGCGAGTTTTCCGAAGCGCTCGAGGTCGATGCCAGGGCGATCGGCCGCTCGCTCAAACGCCAGCGGGCTAACGACCTGCGCCCCCAGGAGCGGCTTGCCGCCGTGCTCGGCGGCCGCGAGCAGCTGGCGGCCTGCGAGACGCTGATCCCCCGCGCCCGCGCCGACCTTGATGGGGGACGGACACGGGAGGCGGCGCTGCAGCTGCGAGTCGGCCTCGAGGCGCTGCTGGCAGAGCTGCCCGGCGCCCTCGACGACCCTGATCACGAAAGCGACATCGGAGCGCTGCACGAGCGTCGCCACGAGGCTGGCGAGGCGGCGAACCTAGCCTTGAACGGCGACCTGGACGCCGAGACGGCAGCCGGGGTGCGTGAGCTGATCGAGATCTGCGAGCGGGCGCTGCGCAGGCGTCGCGTGCTGGCTGGCTGAGGCTAAGTCTCAGCTTCTACTAGAGACTTAGAGTTAGCCTAAAGAGCGAGTCTTTGCGCCACCACATCGTCAAGCAGGGACTCGGCCAGGTGATGAGCCTCGTCGAGCGCAATCCCCTCCAGCGACGGCACTCCGATCACGGTCAAACCCGCCGCCCGGGCAGCGGCGACGCCGGTCGGTGAGTCCTCGAGGGCGACAACGTCGGGGCCAGGCTCGACGCCGAGCCGGCGGCAAGCCTCCAGGTAGGGATCGGGCGCCGGCTTCGGCGCCGCCACCTCGTGGGCGCTGAGGATCACGTCGAAGCTGTCGCTGAAGCCGACGATCTCAAGCGAGCGCCGGACGAAGATCAGCGGCGAGTTGGAGACCAGGCCGATCGGGGTCCCCCGCTCTTTCAGCGCCTCCAGCAGCTCACGGGCGCCGACCATCGCCTCGACACCATGCTCGAGCTCGGCGACGACTAGCTCGTTCAACTCCTCGATCAACTCCACAGCCCGGCCCGGCTCGTCCAGCCGCCGCTCAAGGATGCCGCCGGCAATCTCGGCCGAAGTTCCAACGAGTTCGAGCTTGTCGGCAGGGCTGAACTCGGTCCCCCGTTGTGCGAAGAGATCCTGCTCGGCCCGGGTCCAGACCGACTCCGTGTCAAGCAGGAGGCCGTCGTTGTCGAAGACGACGGCGTCGGGCAGGGGTTGCATCAGCGCATCATCGCGAAACAGCCGCTAGGTTCGCCCCATGCCATTTCACGTCGAGGTCGATTCCTCTCCCCAGCGCGCCCGGGTCTTCAATGTCGGCGAGGCCGAGCTCTGGCAGACGGTGCTCGAGCCCTGGCTCCGCGGCCAGACGTTCGAGTTCGGCGAACAGGAGTTTGATCCCCGCGAAAGCAAGCTGACGATCCTCGACGGCAAGACGATGGAGGGTCCAGACCTCTCCTTCGGCCAGGGCTGGACCAACGCGCTGCGCTCCTCGCAGGACGTGACCCGAGCGGTGCTGGATACCGCTGAGACGCGGACCCCGCCACCGGGCGCGGCCGTGGTCGAGGCCGACTCCCTCGACGCCGGCCTTGAGCAGATCAAGGCCGGGGCAAGCCCGGCGATGATCGAATGGGCCGAGGCAAAAGAGCGGATCGACAGCCGCGACCCTGCGGTCGCGGCTGTGATCCTGGTGCTCAGGCCGCCTGCTCCTTAGGCCGCGAAGCTGAGCGACACGCCGCGCGGGGTGACCAGCACTGGGTAGCTGGCGGCCTCGACCGCGTAGTCGCTGGCGGCGCTGAGGGTGACCTTGCCCTGCGGCGACTCGGGGCGCGAGCCGACGACGAGAAGGTCGACCGGGCCGCCGCTGTGATCGACGACGTTGGCGCCGAGCGCGCCGGCGAGGCTGGCAGCCGTCTCCCTGGCGCTGGCGTCGCCCTCGTCGATGACGCCGACCGTGTTGATGCCGACCGAGGGATGCGAGCGCAGGCCCGAAGGGGCGACGGCGATCGCCGCCGGTCCTCCCAGCAGCAGTTTGTGGGCCGGAATACCCGGCTTGACCGTGCCAGGGGCGGTGCGGTACTCGGAGCCGAAGACGATCACGTCGGCGCCCTCGCGCTCGGCCAGCTCGGTCAGGCCGACGCTGGTGCCGGCGTTGACGACGACGTGGCGGGGCATGTCCGGAGCGCCGACCGAGGCCGCGCCGCGGGCCAGCATCTCGTCCGCCTCCTTCTCCTCCAGCGCGCCGCCGACGGAGTGGCGGACGTAGGCGAGCGAGAGCTCGGCGCCGTTCACCGCAAGCAGGCGGCCGAGAGCGAGTGCGTCGCGATCGTTATCGGTGTCGTCGTAGGAAACGATGATCTTCAGAGCCATGGTGTGCCTCCATTGAGTGGGATTCGAAGTTCGAAGTCGATAGTGGCGCCGACTTGGCATTAGCACAACTGTTAATGCCTATGTATAAAATAAGATTTACTTATGTTGAATACGAGCCGGCTCAACGTCTTCCGCGAAGTCGTCGCCCACGGCTCGTTCTCGGCCGCGGCCGACGCCCTCTCCTACTCGCAGTCAGCCGTCTCGCAGGCGATCGCGACCCTGGAGGGGGAGCTCGGCGTCTCCTTGATCGAGCGCAACCGCGGTGGCGTTCGGGCAACGGCCGCCGGCGCTGCCCTGAACGGCCACATCGGCGGCATCCTCGCCCAGATGGAGACCGCCGAGGCCGAGATCGCGGCGATCGCCGCCGGCCACGGCGGCCAGCTGCGGATGGCCTCCTTCCCGACCGCCGGGGCGACGTTGATGCCGCAGGCGATCGCCGCCTTCCGCGCCTCCCACCCCGGGGTCGACGTCACCCTGGCCGAGGGTGAGCCGGAGGAGATCGCCCCGCGCCTGCGGGCGGGCGAATTCGACCTTGTCCTGCTCTTTGAGTTCGAGGGCGTGGGCGAGCGGCTCGGCGCCGGGATCCGACGTTTCGAGCTGCTCGAGGACCCCCTGCACCTGACCCTGCGCAGCGATCACCCGCTGGCGCAGCGCAAACAGCTGCGGCTGGAGGACCTCAGGCGCGAGTCCTGGATCCAGACCTCCGCTGCCAGCCCCTGCGCGAGGCACGTGGTGCGCTCGTGCCACGGGGCCGGTTTCGAGCCCAGCGTCTCCTTTGAAAGCGACGACTACCAGACCGTGCAGGGCCTGGTCGCGGCCGGCGTCGGGGTGGCGCTGATCCCGCAGCTGGCGCTCTCGACCGTGCGCCCCGACATCCGCGTGCGGGCGCTGCACCCGCAGAGCCCGGTGCGCAAGGTGCTTGCCGCCACCCCACGCGGCGCGGCGGTGACGCCGGCGCTGACGACGATGCTCGACATCCTGCGCGAGATCGCCCGTCCGCACGCCGACGCCCCCTGAGGAGCCGCAAACGGCCCCACAAACGGGAACCGCCCCCGGGGAGAGGGGGCGGGGGCGGTTCCGTGGTGGGTTTTCGCGTGCCGAGCGTGGGCACTGGTTGGGGGACGCTCGGCTAGCTCGCGCCTCCCGCCGCTGGGGCCGACTGTGAAACGCCGGCAGGGAATCCGAGCGAGGGCACGTCCGAGGGGTAAACCTCGTGCCCGTGGACGGCGATGTCGCCGATCTCCATTTCCTCGTCGGTCATCCGCAGCGGAACCACGAGGCTGACCAGTTTGAGGAGGATGAAGGTGCCGATCGCCGAGAAGACGATCACCCAGAGCGCGGTCAGCGCCTGCCATCCGAGCAGGTGCAGCCCGCCGCCGGAGATCGTTCCTGCCAGCGTCGTTTCCGCCATCGCGCTGTTGGCGAAGATGCCGACCAACAGCCCGCCCGCGACTCCGGCGAAACCGTGGGTGTAGACCACGCCCAGGGTGTCGTCGACGTTGCGGAACGGTTTCATCCGGCTCAGGTAGTTGAGCGCGAAGTAGACCAACGTGCTGGCGACGACGCCGATGATGATCGCGCCCCAGCCGTTGACGAAACCGGCGCCGGGGGTGATCGCGACGAGGCCGACGATCATGCCGTTGACGCTGCCGATCAGGCTCGGCTTGCGCCCTGTGGCGTAGTCCCACACGACCCAGACCAGGAAGGCGACCGCGGTGCAGAGGTTGGTGTTGAGCACCGCCGCAGAAGCGATCGCGCCGGCGGAGTACCAGTCACCGCCGTTGAAGCCGTTCCAGCCGAGCCAGAGCAGCCCGGCCCCGACCGCGACCATCGCCAGGTTGTTCGGAGCGTCGACCTCGCGGTCACGCTGCAGGCGCGGGCCGATGACCCAGGCAGCGACGAAACCGGAGACGCCTGCGGCGAGGTGGATCACGTAACCGCCGGAGAAGTCAACCGCGCCGTGCTGGGCGAAGTAGCCACCGCCCCAGATCAGGAAGGCGTTGATCGTGTAGACGAAGACGGTCCAGAGCGCGACGAAAGGAATCCACGCTTTGAAATTGATCCGCCCGAGCACCGATCCCAGCATCAGCAGCGGCGTGATTGCCGCGAAGACGATCTGGAAATAGGCGAGCGTCGACTGCGGGAATTCGATTTCTTCAGAGACCACGGGCAACAGTGGGATGTGGCCGTGTCCGAGCTCGCTGGCACTGCTCAGGATCGAGCCTGGATGACCCCACATATTGGCGAGGAAGCTGCCGCCTCCTGCCCCAAAGATGTGCATCGGCTCTCCAAACGCCATCTTGAACGCGAACAAGCACCAGAGGATGAGCACGATCGCGAAGGCGACAAAAGCCATCATCATCGAGTTCACCGACCAGCGCTTCTGCATCACGCCGCCATAGAGAACGACCAGCCCCGGAATGCTCATCAGGCCGACCAGGGTCGCGGCGGTGAGCTGCCAAGAGTTGGCCCCTTCGCTCAACCATTCCATAGATCCGGTGTTTCCTTTCTAGTTGAGGGCTGCCGATCGCGAAAAACTGCCGCCGGCACCAAGCGCCCAATGAATTGCAGTAAGCCTGCCTTCGCCGGCTGGGCGCCACCACGTACAGGTGTCTAAAGATCGGCCCAAGCGGTTCGCCAGATTGGAGGTTCGCGGTGCCCCACGGACCCGTTAACCTGCGCTCCGATGCCGCTCGAAGGACATTTCCAGCGCGTGAACACGCCCCTGCGGCGCCTGACCAAGCGCGAGCGCAACGTCGTCATCGGCGCTGTCGCGGTGACCTTCATCGCCCTTCTGGCGCTGGTCCTCGCCACCGCGGGAGACACCCGGCCGCCACCGGCGCCAGGGTGCATCTCAGTCTCCGTGGCCGGGCGCACCGGCGCCGAGCTGGTGCACGGCTGCGGCCTCGAAGCAAGGGAACTCTGTGCCCAGGTCGCGGGCCTCGACGACCCCCAGGATCTCGCGATCGCCGCTGGCTGCAGCGATCAGAACATCCGCCCGCTCGCCGCGCCGGCTGCCGCCGGCTCGTCCTCTTCCCGCTAGCCGAGCGCGGCCAGCAGCGCTTCCAGCTCGTCGACGACGTCGCCGTCGAGCCGTAGCCGAGCCTCGCTGTCGTAGGGCGTGGCGCCCTGGGTGACGATCGCCAGGCCTCCCCCATGCTCGAGCGTCACCTGCGGCAAGGCCGCAACCGGGTGGACGACCAGCGAGGAGCCGATGCAGAGCATCAGGTCGGCGCCCTGGGCCAGCTGCCGGGCCCGCGCCATCGCGCTCTCCGGCAAGAGCTCGCCGAAGAGGACGACGTCGGGTTTGACCGGGCCGGCACAGGCCGAGCAGTTGACGACGCCATCGGCGAACAGCTCCTCGACCTGCTCGATCTCATAGCTGCGGCCGCAGCTGGTGCAGGAGGAGGTCTCGATCGAGCCGTGGACCTCGACCACCTCCTCAGACCCTGCCGCCCGGTGCAGGCGGTCGATGTTCTGGGTGATCACGCCGTCCAACAGCCCACGGCGCTCTAACTCCGCCAGCGCCTCGTGGGCGGGATTGGGACGTTTGTCGCCCAGCGACTGGAAGCGCGGGCGGTAATAGGACCAGAAGCGAGCCGGGTCGCGTTCGAAGACGTCGATGTGGGCGACCTCCATCGGGTCGACGTTGGCCCAGATCCCGGTCTCGGGCGTGCGGAAGTCGGGAATCCCAGACGGGACCGAGATCCCCGCCCCGGTCAGGGCAACGGTGGAGCGCGACTCGCGGATCAGCTCCGCGAGTCGCGCCGCCGGCGGCGCTGTCGTTACTTGCCGCTCCACTTCGGGGTGCGCTTGCCGAGGAAGGCGCCAATGCCCTCTTTGGCGTCCGCGGTCTGGAAGGCGGCAGCGAAGCCCTGCTTCTCGGCCGCGATGCCCTCGTCGAGGTCGCCCTTGTGAGAGACGAGCTTGATCTGCTCGACCGCCAGCGGCGGCTGGGCGGCCAGCTTCTTGCCCCACATCAGCGCCGTCTCGAACAACTCATGGTCGGGGACGACGCGGTTGACGAGGCCGTACTCGAGCGCCTCGTCAGACGGGATCGCGTCGCCGATCAGGTTCATCTCCAGCGCTTTGTTCTCGCCGACCAGGCGCGGCAGGCGCTGGGTGCCGCCGAAGCCGGGGATGATCCCGAGCTTGATCTCGGGCTGGCCGAAGACGGCGGCGTCGGCGGCGATCCGCACGTCGCAGGCCATCGCCACCTCGCAGCCGCCGCCGAAGGCGATCGCGTTGACGGCGGCGATCGTCGCCACCTTGGCCTGGCCGAAGTCGCGCAGCAGGGCGTGGGCGGTGTTGATCAGCTCCTCGCCGCCCGACTCGTCCATCTGGGTGAAGGCCTTGATGTCGGCCCCGGCCGAGAAGACGATCGGGATCGAAGAGGCGATCACCATCGCGCCGATCTCGCCGGAGGCCTTGACCTTCTCCCAGACGATGCCCAGGTCGCGAATCACGTCCGGGGAGACAGCGTTCATCGGCGCGTTGGCGAGCCAGGCGATGGCGACGTTGCCGCGCGTCTCCAACTTCACCGTCTCGGCCTGCTCGCCCTCGTCGGGCTGCGGGTAGGGGTAGAAGCCCTGGCCGGACTTGAGGCCGAGGCGGCCCTGGGCGACGAGGCGCCTGAGCGTGATCGGCGGGGCGAAGCGCTCGCCGTACTTCTCCTGCAGCTGCTCCATCCGCTCCAGCGCCGTGTCGAGGCCCTCGACGTCGGCTTTCCAGAACGGGGGCAGCAGGCCGCGGCGCGGGTCGAGCCCGGCGCCGGACATCATCCCGAGGTCGATGTCGCGGACCGAGCAGACACCCTCCTCGACCAGCTGGCAGGCCTCGATCAGCGCCCGGCTGGTGAACAGCGCGACCAGCTCCTCGGCATCGGGGTCGGCGTCGCCGGGCACGTTCTGCTCGCCGTCCTTGAAGAAGCCCTCGCCGCCGCTCTTGGCGCCGAGCTTGCCGTCGGCGACCAGCTGCTTCAGGCCCTGGTGGACGTAGAAGGTCTCGCCGTAGGACTCGTTCAGGTGCTCGGCGACGTGCAGGACCGTGTCCAGGCCGAGCAGGTCGGTGAGGAAGAAGGGGCCCATCGGGGCGACCTTGGCGGCCGCGATCGCCTCGTCGATCGCCTTCAACGAGAGGCCCTGGTCCTCCTGCACGCGCCAGACCTCGCCGATCGTCGCCATCAGGATCCGGTTGACGACGAAGCCGGGGACCTCGCCGCAGACGATCGGCTGCTTCTTGATCGCCTGGGCGAAGTTGTAGGAGGCGTTGGCGGTCTCCGGGGTTGTGTCCTCGCCGACGATCACCTCGACCAGGGGCATCACCGAGGCCGGGTAGAAGAAATGGAAGCCGACGACCTTGTCGGGACGCAGCGTCGCTTCGCCGATCTCGGTGATCGAGAGCGAGGAAGTGTTGGAGGCGAGGATCGCGTGGCCGGGGGTGGCGGCGTCGAGCTCACGGAAGACGGCCTGCTTGATCGCCATCTTCTCCGGCACCGCCTCGATCACGAAGTCGACGTCGCCGAACTCGGCGTAGCTGGTGGTGCCGGTGATCAGGCCCATCACCTCGACGAGGCGGGCATCGGCCTGCTCCTGGGTCAGCTTCTCCTTCTTGACCAGGCGCGAGAGCTGGCCCTCGGTGACGGCGCGTGCCTTCTCGACCGCTGCATCGACGAACTTCTGGTCGATGTCCTTGACGACGACGGGAATGTCGGCAGCGGCGACCGCCTGGGCGATCTCACCACCCATTGTGCCTCCGCCGACGACGGCGGCCTTGGAAACGAACATGCGAGTTGATCCTCCGGAGTTCTGGCTTTGGAATGCGGCAATCGCCGCGGGGCCGCAGGCTATCCGGTCGAGCCTGGCAGGCCGTTGCCGGTGGCGTCTCAAAAAAAAGTTTTGGTCAGGGCTAAAGGTTTGCGAGATCGCTGCCGATAGAGCTATTTCATGCGCAGGGGCGCACAATTGCTGGCCCTCAGCTTGGTTCTGCTGCTGGTGTCGCTGATCGGCTCCCAGGCCCCGCTTGCCGCTGCCCGGGTGCCTCAGGCCAAGCTGCTGCCCGGCGGGCGTGCCATCGCCCCACCCTCGGCGCCACCCGCAGTGAAGGCGATGATCGAGGCTGCGAACCGGATTCACCACCGCCCTTATCGCTGGGGCGGCGGCCACAGGCACTGGAACTCACGTGGCTATGACTGCTCCGGCTCGGTCAGCTACGTGATGCACGCTGCCGGCCTGCTCGAATCGCCGCTTGACTCGACCGGGTTCATGCGCTGGGGCAAAGGTGGCGGCGGCGGCTGGGTCCGCATATACGCCAGCCACGAACACGTCTTTGCGATCATCGCCGGGCTGCGCTGGGACACCTCCTACAGCACCGACGGCGACCGCAGCGGCCCTGGCTGGAGCGAAACGATGCGGCCGACCGGCGGCTTCCGCCTGCGCCATCCGCTGGGGCTGCTGCAGGCCACGCCCCTTTCCTAGCTCCTACACTCGGGACAAGCGCCGGGGCGGAACGTTGTACGGGAGTACAAAGGCGTGATCGCCGCCCTCCCATTACTCTGCATCTTCTCCTCATAAGGGGAGCAAGACCGGACCGTCAATTGCGCGCCCGTAGCCGTGGGTGCGCCGCCGAGTGAGGGGCTAAACCAAGCGATGACCCGTATTCGCCAGCAGAACGTGACCGCCGCGCAGTGGAGCTCCAACGGAGAGGCTCTTGGCGCGCTCGACCTTACCCAGCCCGAGAACAACCCCTTTGGGGCCAACGTGTTCTCGGTCACCGCGCAGCGCGAACGGCTGCCCAGCGACGCCTTCGCCAAGCTGCAGGCAAGCCTCGCCGGCGGCGAGCCGCTCGACGCGGAGCTAGCCGACACGGTCGCCGAGGCGATGAAGGAATGGGCGCTGGAGATGGGCGCCACCCACTTCACCCACGTCTTCCAGCCGCTGACCGGCTCCACCGCCGAGAAGCACGACTCCTTCTTCGAGCCCTCGGGCGACGGCGAAGCGCTCGCCGGCTTCTCCGGCAAGGAGCTGATCCAGGGCGAGCCCGACGCCTCCTCCTTCCCCACCGGCGGCGTCCGCGCCACCTTCGAGGCCCGCGGCTACACCGCCTGGGACCCGACCAGCCCCGCTTTCATCCTCGAGAACCCGAACGGCGCCCTGCTCTGCATCCCGACCGCCTTCGCCTCTTGGACCGGCGAGGCGCTGGACGGCAAGATCCCGCTGCTGCGCTCAATGGACGCGCTCTCACGCTCGGCGATCAAGGCGCTGCGGCTGCTCGGCGACGACGAGTCCCAGCGCGTCTTCACCACGGTCGGCGCCGAGCAGGAGTACTTCCTGATCGACGAGCAGTACTTCTTCGAGCGGCCCGACCTGATCTCCACCGGCCGCACCTTGTTCGGGGCCAAGCCGCCGAAAGGCCACGAGCTCGACGACCACTACTTCGGCACGATCCCGGAGCGGGTGCTCGCCTGCATGATGGAGTCCGAACTCGAGATGCGCAAGCTCGGCATCCCGGTCAAGACCCGCCATAACGAGGTCGCGCCGGCCCAGTACGAGGTCGCGCCGATGTTCGAGAACTCCAACGTCGGCTCCGACCACCAGCAGCTGCTGATGCAGGTGCTGGAGAGCGTCGCCCGCCGCTACGGGCTGGTCTGCCTCCTGCACGAGAAGCCGTTCGCCGGCGTCAACGGCTCCGGCAAGCACAACAACTGGTCGATGGGGACCGATACCGGCGCCAACCTGCTCAACCCGGGCGACACGCCAGCCGACAACATCCACTTCCTGTTCTTCTGCGCGGCTGTGATCCAGGCCGTCAACAAGCACCAGGGGCTGCTGCGGGCCTCGGTCGCCAACATCGGCCAGGACCATCGCCTCGGCGCCAACGAGGCGCCGCCGGCGATCATCTCGATCTTCCTCGGCAGCGAGCTGGAAAGGGTCTTCGACGCGATCGAGAGCGGCGAGGGCGACCCCAACACGCCGGCCTCGTTCCTCGACCTCGGCGCGACCGTGCTGCCGAAGCTGCCGATGCACGGCGCCGACCGCAACCGGACCTCGCCGTTCGCCTTCACCGGCAACAAATTCGAGTTCCGGGCGCTCGGCTCCAGCATGTCGCTGGCCTTCCCGAACACGGTCCTGAACACGATCGCCGCCGAGGCGATCGACGAGCTGGCCGGCAAGCTGGAGGCGAAGATCTCCGGCGGGGCGGGCATGCCGGAGGCCGTGATCGAGCTGGTCAAAGAGTCCTACGCGGCCAACAAGCAGGTCTGCTTCGGCGGCGACAACTACTCCGAGGAGTGGCACGTCGAGGCCGAGCAGCGCGGGCTGAAGAACCTGAAGACCACGCCCGACGCCCTGCCTGAGGTGCTCGACGAGAAGACCGTCGCCGCCTTCGAAAACTACGACGTGCTCTCCCAGCGCGAGCTTGAGTCGCGTTTCGAGGTCTGGGTCGAGCAGTACTCGCTGCGGGCCAACATCGAGGCCGAGGAGACCTTCACGATCGCGCAGACGATGCTGCTGCCGGCGGCGCTGCGGCATCTGGCCTTGATCGGCGACGCCGGAGTCTCCGAGCTGGAGGGCAAGGTGCGGGAGCTGATCGAGGAGCTGGTCGGCGCCCTGGCGACGCTGGAAAAGGCGAACGCCTACCCGGACGACCTCGAGGGCATGGACCTGGCCCTGCACGCTCGCGACGAGCAGCTGACGGCGATGGCCGCGGTCCGCGAGGCGGCGGACAAGCTGGAGAAGGTCGTCGCCGACGATCTCTGGCCGCTGCCGAAGTACGAGGAGATGCTCTTCATCAAGTAGTTCCCCTCCGACAGAGCGAACGAGAAGAGCCCCGCCCCGGCGGGGCTCTTTCTTTCTAGGCATTTGATTCACGACGGGTGTCCCGGGGGGATGGAGGGTGGGCCTCCATCCCCATTCGAAGCGCCCTGGTCTCAAGCGCCCAGGCATGAAGGCGACGGCCGACCCGGATTCCCGCTTAAAGCTGGGGTCTCGGGGGCGCTTCGAGGGACGGGGCTGGCCGCCCTCTGGACGAATGTGGCGAAGCCGCGATATGCAATCTGATGATCGCGCGGCGTAGCCGCGCTGCGACATCCGAGTCCGCGACTGGCGGACGAGTCAATTCGGCCAGAGGGCGGCCAGGCCCGTCTCCCCTGGGCCGCGAATCGACCCGCTAGCCGTCGCCCTCGTCATCCGGCGGGCGCACCGCTTTGTAGATCAGCCAGCCGATCGCGACCAGGCCGATGATCGGGATGAAGCCGCCGAAGACCGCCGGCCAGGCCTCAGCTGCCAGCGGCAACCCGACGCTCCTCGACTCGCATCTCAAGCCCTCCCTTGGGTGAGAGCGTCGGCATCTGGCGCACGGTCATCGTCCGGCCGGGCATCGCGTCAAGGCGCAGGCGCTGCAGCAGCATCGTCGCCACCAGCTTCACCTCGGTCTGGCCGAAGCGCTTGCCGATGCAGATCCGCGAGCCGCCGCCAAAGGGGATGTAGGCGCCGCGCGGCAGGGCCGCCTTGCGCTCGCGGGTGAAGCGCTCGGGGACAAACGCCTCGGGGTCGGGAAAGACCTCAGGGATGCGGTGGCTCGCCCAGGAGCAGTAGTTGACGTAGGCGCCCTCGGGCACGGTGTAGCCGCCGAAGCTGAACTCGCGGACGGCGCGGCGCGGGCCGATCCAGGCCGGCGGGTAGAGGCGCAGGACCTCGTCGAGGACCATCTCCAGGTAGGGCATCTCGCGCTCGAGCTGGTCGACCGTGGGGGTCGCTCCTCCAAGCACCCTGTCCTGCTCCTCGCAGAGGCGCGCCAGCACCTCGGGGTGGCGCGCGAGCTCATGCATCATGAAGGTCAGGGTCGAGGTTGAGGTGTCGTGGCCGGCGAACATCAGCGTCATCACCTGGTCGCGGACCTCGCGGTCGGTGAAGGCCTCGCCGCCCTCGCCGCGGGCGCCGAGCAGGAGGCTGAGGATGTCGCGGCGGCCAGGGTCGGGGGCATCGCGCCGGGCGGTGATCTCGCCGAAGACGATCTCGTCAAGCACCGCCCGGGAGGAGACCATCTTGCGCCACGGCGTTCCCGGCCCGCGCAGCAGCCGCAACTGGAAATCGATGCCGTAATAGCCCAGCGCGCGCTCGAAGTGCTCGGCGGCCGCGGCGCCCCTGCCGGCGCCATCGGGGTCGAGCCCGAGCAAGGCTCGCATCGCGATCCGCATCGCCAGGTTGCGCATCCAGTCGTAGAGGTCGAAGACGACGCCCGGGCGCAAGGAGTCGATCGCCGCCCCAGCCTCGGCTGCCATCGAGTCGATCATCGAGACCACCTGCTCGCGATGGAAGGCGGGCATCATGATCGCCCGGGCGCGGTCGTGGTAGTCGTCGTCGACCGTGAGCAGGCCGTCGCCGAGCAGCGGGATCAGGTCGCCAAAGCTCGACTCGCGCCAGTGAAAGTTCTCCGGGTGGCCGACGGTGACGAAGTGGTTGGCCTCGGGCCCGAGCATGAAGATGACCCGCGAGTGCAGCAGGCGCAGGCTGAAGATCGGGCCGTGCTTCTCGTAGTTGGAGAGCAGGAGGGGCAGCGGATCGTGGGCGATCTGGTGGGTGCGGGTGGGGCTGAAGTTGTTAGGCCCCGGCGGGAACTTGCCGCGGCCGTGCCACTCGGCGACAAAGTCGCCGGCGATCCTGCGCACCGGGTTGGCCGTGATCTGCGGCGGGCGGACCGAGGGGGGCGTGGTCTCTACAGCCATCGCGCGGATGCTAACTGGCTGCGCAGCCAAACGGCGAATCGGCTACCCAGCTGAGCTTGTCGATGCGCTGGCGGCGAGCTGCCCGCAGGCGGCGTCGATGTCGCGGCCGCGGGTGAGGCGCACAGTGGCGCCGATCCGGTGCTCGGCGAGGATCGCCCGGAAGCGCTCGATCTCCTCAGGGGCCGAGCCGTTGAAGGAGCCGGTCGGGTTGTAGGGGATCAGATTGACCTTGTAGACGCGGAAATCGAGCAACCCCGCCAGCTGGCGGGCGTGCTCCGGGCGGTCGTTGACGCCGGCCAGCATCACGTACTCGACGAAGACCTTGCGGCGGCGGCGGGCACGGTAGCGCTCGCAGGCAGCGAGCACCTCGGCCAGCGGGTAGCGGTCGTTGACCGGCATCAGCTCCGAGCGCAGCTCGTCGTTGGGCGCGTGCAGCGAGAGCGCCAGGCTGATCGGCATCTCGCACTCGGTGATCGCGTCGATCCCCGGCACCCAGCCGACGGTCGAGATCGCAGTGCGGCGGTGGCTGACGCCGAGCTCAGGCAGCCGCTCGCAGGCGCCGAGCACGGCGTCGAGGTTCATCGTCGGCTCCCCCATGCCCATGAAGACGACGTGGTCGATCGGCTCGACCCGGCGGAAGTGCAGGGCCTGGTCGAGGATCTCGTCCGCGCTCAGGTTGCGGCCGAACTTCATCGAGCCGGTCGCGCAGAACTTGCAGGTCAGCGGGCAGCCCGACTGCGAGGAGACGCAGACCGAGCGGCGGCCGTCGCGGTAGCGCATCAGCACGGCCTCGATCGGGCGGCCGTCGCCGGTGTGGAAAAGTGCCTTGACGGTGCCGTCGTCGGAGCGGGCCTCGGTCTGCAGCGCCAGCGTGGAGAGCGGCACCGCCGCCTCGAGCCGGTCGCGCAGGACGCCGGGCAGGTTGGTCATCTCCTCGTAGCTCCCGACCCCACGCGCGACCCACTCCCAGACCTGGGAGGCGCGGTAGGCGGGCTCGCCGGAGTCGGCAAGGGTGCGATCGAGCAGGGCGCGGTCCATCCGCCGAGTGTAGGTCAGCGTCAGGCTGAGTCGATCTTCAGGTCGAGGGCTGAATCCTCGCCCTCGCTGAAGCGCAGCAGCCGCTCGCCCTCCGCGGCGAGCTCGGCCGCCGCCTTGCGCGAGAGCGGCTCGAAGGGGGCGATGCGCAAGGTCGCCTTGCCGCGTTTGCGCTCGACCGTCCAGGTTCCTGCCACCGAGCCGTCCTGGAGAAAGGTGGCCTTGACCCGCAGGTTTTTGGTCACCAGCCCGGGGCGGTGCTCGTCCGCCAGCAGGCGGCTGCGATCGGCGTGGGCGAGGACGAGGTTGTCGAACTCCGGCAGGAAGCGAGCCGGCGCCGGCGTGTCGGGATCGGGACGCGGGGCGCCGGGAAGGTCGAACAGCTCGCGCCCGTTCTCGTCGGCGAAGACCTCGAGCGTCGGGCGCAGCTCCTCGAAGGCAGGCTTCATCCGCTTCAGGCCCGACCACTCGACAAAGTCGGCGACGCTGGCCGGGCCGAAGGCGGCCAGGTAGCCGCGGATCATCGCCTCCGGTGGCCCATCGGCCGCGATCGGCCGGCCGAGGCTGCCCTCGGCGAGCGCGAACTTGGCCACCCGGGGGAAGGCCCAGGGATCTTCAGTCGGCACCATCACCAGCGGCAGCTGGGTGCGGACCGCGTAGCCGAGCGCGCGGTGGTTGACGTCGGGGAAGCGCTCGGCGAGCAGCAGGCGCAGGTCGTTGTAGGCACGCGGCTCCTCTTCCAGAAACTCGACCGCGGCAGGGAGGAACTCGATTGAGTCGAGGGCTTTGGCCGATGGGCCCATAACCCGCACTGCGGCATTCAGCGCCGGGGCCAGGGCCGGGCGGAAGGCGGCGAAGTCGGCGGCGCTGAGCAGGTGCAGCGTGCTCCGCATCAGCGGCCCGCGCACGACCTCGTACCCGCGCAGCGCCTCGACCAGATCCTCGCGCCGGAACCCCTGCAACCGCGACCAGAGGCCGACGAACGGCGGCCGCGGCTCCTGCGCCTGCATCCCCGCCAGCCGCTCCACCGCCTCGGGCACGGGAACCGCCTGCCGCTCCAGCAGCATCTGGCGTGCCAGGGTGGCGCGGTTGAGCTGCCGCGGGCTGAGGACCGGCGCCGCTGCCATCAGTGGATCGCCTCCCCGCGCTCCAGCATCGCGACGAATTTGCGCAGGCGCCGCTCGCGGGTCTCTGGCTTCTTGGCATCGTTGAGGCGGTAGACGATCGCGTAGCGATTGGCGCTGCTGAGGGTGGTGAAGAACTCGCGCGCGGCCGGGTTGGAGTCGAGCTCGCGCTGAAGATCGTCGGGGGTCGTCGCCGTGCGCTGGCCCTCGTAGGCTGCCTGCCAGCGGCCGTCGGTTTTGGCCGCCTCGACCTCGGCCATCCCAGCGGGCCGCATCGAGCCCGAGGCGATCAGCTCCTCGGCTTTGTCGCGATTGATCCGCGACCATTTCCCACGCGGTCGCCGCGGCGTGAACCGCTGCAAGAAGTACCGCTCGTCAAATCCCCGCTTCTGGCTGTCGATCCAGCCGAAGCAGAGCGCCAGCTCCAGCGCCTCGGCATAGGTGACGCTCTCGACCCCGGAGCCCTTCTTCGCGATCTTCAGCCAGACGCCCGCGAGGCTCTCATGATTCTCCTCAAGCCAAGCCTCCATCTCCGCGGGAGCGGCGAAAAGAACGATCGGCAGGTCATCGGCCATGGGGAGATGATTCCGACTCAAGCGGCTGATAGGTCGAGCGCTATCGCGATCTTCTGCCAGTTAGGGTCATTCCATGAGCGAACCCGACGGCATCGAGGCACTGACCGCGGCGATCGGCCGTTACAACGACGCCTGGAACGCGCAGGACCTTGAGGCGATCATCGCGATGCACGCGCCCGACATGGTCTTCGCCAACCACACCGCCGGCGAGAGCGCGGCCGGCGATCAGGTCCGCGGCCACATCGCCGCGATCTTCGAGTCATGGCCCGATATGACCTTCGCCGGCCGCCGGCTCTACGTCAGGGAGGGGCTGGTCGTGCAGGAGTGGACGGCGACGGCAACCCACTCGAAGGCGATGCGGCGCGGGGATATCGAGGCGCCGCCGTCGGGTCGCGAGCTGAGCTGGAACGGGATTGACTCGATCCCGTTCGAGGACGGCCTGGTCAAGCGCAAGGACGTCTACTCGGACTCGGTCTCGATCCTGCGCCAGGTCGGCCTGCTCGACTGACCCTGCCAGCCGACGATTCAGCCTGGCTATCGTCATCTGGGCAACGCCCACCCCCGCAAGCGCCAGGAGGCTCAGATGGCAGACATCCCAGCAGAGGCCCAGCATCTGCTTGATGGCAAGAACTTTGCCCACGTCGCAACCCTGATGGAGGACGGCTCTCCCCAGGTGTCCCCGGTCTGGATCGACTCCGAGGACGGCTTGGTCGTCTTCAACACAAACGACGATCGGCTGAAGCCGAAGAACCTGCGCCGCGATCCGCGGGTCGCGATCTCAATCGCCAACGCCGAGAACCCCTATGAGAGCCTGCTGATCCGCGGCGCCGCAGTCGAGATCACCGACGAGGGCGCCGACGAGCACATCGACGCACTTGCCAAGCGCTACATGGGTGTTGACGAGTATCCGCTGCGCCAGCCAGGCGAAACGCGGCTGAAAGTCAAGGTGCGGCCGGAGCGGGTCCAGCACATGGCGCCCTGATCGGGAAGACGCGGCTCAGCCGCGGCGCTGGCGGATCTGGCCGCGGATGAACCCGGGCCAGGCTTTGGGGCTGCGGGCCAGGCTCAGGGCAAGCGGCGCCGAGTCGAAATAGGTGACGCGCTCGGTCGCGAGGCCGTCCTCCCCGATCGTGAAGCGATCGACCGAGGTCCAGGAGATCGGCTTGCCGCCGGCCGTGCCGCTGAGCGTGAACTCGAGCATCACTCCATCGGAGGTGGCGCCCCAGCGGTGGACCTCGGCGGTCAGGTCGGGCATCAGCTCGAACAAGTCCGCGAAGATGGCCTGGCCTTCGGCGAGGCTGTGGCCGGTGGGGACCAAGGGCGCAACCAGGTGAGCTTTTGGCGCCAGCACGGTGTCGAGCCGTTCGGGATTGGGCCATTTCCAGAAGTCGGCGAAGCGGCGCACGAAGTCGGCGGCAGCAGCCTGTGCCGCCGCGTCTGGCGCGCCCCCTGGGACGGCCGATCCGGTCTCCCCGATCGCGCTCACCCGGGCGCCTCCGCCAGCAGCCGCTCGATCGTCTCGCGGGCAAGCCCGAAGACGTGCCGGTCGCCCGAGAGCCTGAACCTGGAATTGGCGCCCATCACGACCGCGTAGAGCTCGAAGGCGACGCGGTCGGGCCGCTCCAGCCCGGCAGACCGCGCCTGGCGTTCGAGCTCGGCCAGCCAGGCGTCGAGGGCGGCGACGATCGCGTCGCGAACCGGCCCCGGCCGATCGTCGTACTCGGCTGAGGTGGCGCCCCAGAAGCAGCCGCCGGCGTAGGCGTCGCTGTCGAGATGGGCGAGGTAGCTGTCGGCCATCGCCCGCAGCCGCGGGGCGCCCTCGGGGGCGATCGCGGCCGGTTCGATCACGGCGGCGCGGAAGCGCTCCGCCGCCGCCTCGATCGTCGCCAGCTGCAGCTCCTGCTTGGACCCGAAGTGGGCGAAGAGGCCGCTCTTGCTCATCTCCAGGTCGGCGGCGAGGCGGCCGATCGTCAGCCCCTCCAACCCCTCCGCCGAGGCGAGGTCGACCGCCCGCTCAAGGATCGCGGCCCGCGTCTCGACCCCCTTTGCCTGGGCGCCGCGGGTCTGTGTCGCGGTGGTCATCGGTGCCACCCTAGCAAGTGTAAAAGCACGAACGTTCGTACGCGAGGTAGGATCGCGCCGCCTTAAACCCAGTCAGCGATCGGCAACTTCAAGGAGGACGGATGACTACCCACGCAGTGAAGAAAATCGACGACATGGAGGCGGTCTTCGGCGGCGGCTTCAAGCGCGCCCGGGCCGAGCTCGGCGTCGAATCGTTCGGCATGCAGATCATCGACATGCCGCCCAACTACGACAACTACCCCGAGCACGATCACGGCGAGGACGGCCAGGAGGAGGTCTACGTGACCCTGCGCGGCAGCGGCGAGATCGAGATCGAAGGCGAGCGCTTCCCGCTCGACGACGATCACGTCGCCAAGGTCGGCCCCGGCATCAAACGCAAGGTCTGGCCAGGCGACGACGGCATCCGCATCCTCGTCCTCGGCGGCAAGGCCGGCGAGGCCTACGAGGCCCCCGACATCACCAAGCTGGGCGAACCCGACCCGATGGCGGCCGGCTAAGGACCCTCAGCCCCGGAATCTTCAGGCGGGGCGCCCCGGTCGCGAGGCTCGTGACCGGGGCAGCTCCCGACCGGGATCCTGGGATAGCGCGGGTAGCGCGGATCGGTCCGCGAGCGCTCACAGAGCGAGAAGACCGAGCCGCGAGTGTTCGGCACCAGCCGCTGGTGCCGGCAGCTGTCACAGAGCCCGTTGCGCGACAGGGCGGCCACCGCCCAACCTCAGGCGCGCTCGGCGCGGCGTTTTGTCGCCGAGAGCATGCGCCGGGTGACGAGGACGTGCATGCGGGTCCCGATCACCATCGCCCGGTAGGCGCCCCCCTTCAAGCCGGGGAACTCGGCCCTGGTTTCCGCTCTGACCCGGGTGCGACCCGAGCCGAGGTCGTCGAGGTGGAAGACCAGGGCGTAGTTGGAGAAGCGATGGCTGCCGGCCAGAGCCAGCTGCCGGGGTGGATCGGCCGTGGCGACGTGGAAGCCGGGCAGGGCCGAACCCTCGGCCAGCGGGCGGGGACCGCCGGCTTTGAGGTCGGCGCAGCCGACGAGGCGGGCAAAGTGGGGCGCCGCCCCAGAGGAGACCGAGCCCTCGGCCACCCGCAGCAGGGAGCTCCAGGCAGCATCGGCGGGGGCCTCGATCACGGCGGCGTGCTCATCTATGTAAGGCAGGCGATCGGCGGTTGAGTTCATCCGCCGATGCTATGGGCTGGTTGCGCGATATCGCGCAAAGTGCGGGCGCAGGCGGCAAGATCCCGCCTCGACGGCGGCTAGCTTTGGTGTGTGAGCGGCACAGCCACCCTCTTCGATGCCAATGAAGCGTCCTACTCGGGGACCGTCGAGGTGCTCGGGTCGATCTTCCAGGCCGAGGACGATGGCTACGCGGTGCTGGAGGTGCGGGATGCCGACTCCGGCGAGGGCTTCGCCCTGATCGGCCCAGTCGCCCACCTCGGTCCCGGCGACCGCGCCCAGGTCAGCGGCGAGTGGCAGACGCACTCGCGCTACGGGCGGCAGCTGCGCGCCCAGGGCGCGGTGCCGATGGACCCCGCCGACCGCGCCGGGCAGATCGCCTACCTGACGACCCTGCGCCACATCGGCCCGGCGCGGGCCGAGCGCCTTGCCGACGAGCACGGCGAGGCGGTGCTGCAGGCGATCGCCGCCGACCCCGACGGCGTCTTCGGGTCGCTGCGCGGGATCAGCGCCAGGCAGGCGCACGCTGCGACCGACTCCTGGCACGCCAGCCGCGCCGTCCGCGACCTCCACGTCCAGCTCGCGCCCCACGGCCTCGCCCATCTCGCGGCGCCGATCCACAACCGCTATGGCGACAGCGCCATGGTCGTCCTGCACGAGGACCCCTACCGGCTGACCGAGGTCGAGGGGGTCGGCTTCGCCCGCGCCGACAAGATCGCCCTCGGGGCCGACGTGCCGCCGGAGTCCGATCGCCGCGCCCAGGCGGCGGCTGTCTACGCGCTCGCCGAGGCCGAACAGCAGGGCCACACCTTCCTCCCGGTCGCCGAGCTGAAGCGGCGGGCGGCCAAGCTGCTCGGCCTCGATCCCGATCCCGAGGTGCTGGTGCTCGCCCGCGGCCTTGTCCTCGACGAAGGCCGCGCCTACCGCGAGCCGACCCACGAGTGCGAGCTCAACGTCGCCGCCACCCTCGCCCGCCGCCTCGCCGCCTCCGCCCACCTCGACCACGAGCCGGGCGCGAACCCCGAGGAGGAACTGACGGAGGAGCAGTGGGCGGCGGTGCGGGGCGCCTTTGCCTCGCGGATCTCGATCCTGACCGGCGGCCCCGGCGTCGGCAAGACCGTCTGCACGCGGGCGATCGTCACCGAGGCGAGGGCGGCCAACGCCTCGATCGCCCTTTGCGCGCCAACCGGGCGGGCGGCGCGGCGGCTGGAGGAGGCGACCGGCCACGAGGCCCAGACAATCCACCGCATGCTCGAGTGGTCGCCGGGCCGTGAGCCCGGCTTCAAGCCCGGCCACCCGCTGCCGGTCGACCTCGTCATCGTCGACGAGTCCTCGATGCTGAACCTGCGTTTGATCGAGGTGCTGCTCGGCGGGCTGGCCGAGACGACCCACATCGTCCTCGTCGGCGATGCCGACCAGCTGCCGCCGATCGGCGCCGGCAAACCCTTCGAGGATCTGATCGCCTCAGAAGCCGCGCCCGTCGTCCGCCTGACCGAGATTTTCCGCCAGGCGGCGCGCTCGATGATCACCACCGCCGCCCACGAGATCAACCAGGGGCGGCCGCCGCACCTGCAGCCAGAGGGCGACCAGGACCACGACTTCTTCTTCATCGACCGCCCCAGCCCCGAGCGCGCCCTGGAGACGGTGGTCGAGGTCGTCGCCGAGCGCGTGCCGAAGCGCTACGAACTCGACCCGATCCGCGACGTCCAGGTGCTGGCGCCGATGTACAAAGGCGCGGTCGGGATCGACGCCCTCAACGAGCGTCTGCAGGCGAAGCTCAACGCGAACGGCAAGAAGGCGCTGAACGAGCGCTTCCGGATCGGCGACCGCCTGATCCAGACCCGCAACTCGCACGAGCTGGGGCTGATGAACGGCTCGATCGTCTTCCTCCGCGCCGACGACCCCGACGAAGAGGCGATCGTCGTCGACACCGACGACGGCGGCACCCTGACGATCCCCTACGGCGAGACGGCGACGCTGCGCCTCGCCTACGCGATCTCGGTCCACAAGGCGCAGGGCTGCGAGGTGCCGGTGGTGGTCGGCGTCTGCCACCGCTCGCACTCGCGGATGCTGACCCGGCCGCTGCTCTACACGGCGATCACCCGCGCCCGCAACAGCTGTGTGCTGGTCGGCGACCGGGCGGCGCTGACGATGGCGGTCGGCCGCGACGACGGTGGCGGCCGCAACTCCGGGCTCGCCGAGCGTCTGCGCGGCTAGACCTAGCGACATACTCGTGGGGTGAGGGACCGCCCCAACTCCGGCCGCTCCCCTATCCCCTGGATCGAGATCGCGATCACCCTGGCCGGGTTCGCGCTGCTGGCGGTGCTGGTCTTCGCGGTTCCTGCCCTGCACGACGCCGTCGTCGCCGCGATCCACGGCGACAGCGACGAGGTCCACCGGCAGATCGACAGCCTCGGCGCCTGGGGGCCGCTGCTGATCATCGCCCTCGCCCTGATCCACACCGTCGTCTTCTATCCAGCCGAGATCGTCGACGCCGCGGCCGGCTTTGTCTACGGCTTCTTCCCGGCGCTGGCCCTGGTCACGGTCGGCTGGATGCTCTCGGCGATGGTCTGTTACGCGCTGGGAGCGTCAGTGGCGCGGCCGCTGCTCGATCGCTGGCTGGGGGCCGAGCGCTTCGAGCGGACCGAGAAGATGATCGAGCGCGGCGGGGTCACCCTCTTGATCGCGGTGCGCCTGATCCCGATCCTCCCCTTCAGCCTCGTCTGTTACGCCGCCGGCGCCGCCCGCGTCCCGATCTGGCGCTTCGCCTGGACAACGGTGGTCGGCTACATGCCGATCACCGCCCTCGCCGTCTACTTCGGCACCCGCCTGGAGGGTCTGAGCCTGACCGACCCGCTCGCGATCGGCAGCGCCGCGGCGCTGCTCGCCCTGCTCCTGATCGGGCACTGGATCGTGCGGCGCCAGGCGGCCCGCACGCCCGCCGAGGGCTAACCCGCCCGCTTCACCTTGAAGTGGAAGACGGCCGGGGTCGGATCGACTTCGCCTTCGTCGTTGCGCGCCGCGACCCGCACGACGTGGGGGCCGAGCTTGAACCAGCGGGCGAGTTTGCGGTGGCAGGAGCGGAAGGCGCCGCCATCGATGCTGCAGAAGAACGAGCCGTCCTGGTCAGAGCGGAAGCGAAAGGAGGCGAAGGCAGCGCTGCCACGGGTCCGGATGACGGCGAGAGGGCGCTGCGCGAAGCTGGTCGACGGGGCGATATGAGCAACCGCGGGGATCGGCGAAACCGGCGGCGGCGGCGTTGACGGCGCCGGTTTTTCCGCGGCCGGGCAGGCTGGCGATGGGAACCCGGGACCCGCCGCGGTGCCACCGCCCGGGTTGGACCCATGCAACTGTCCCAGGGCCGCCGATGCGTTCAGGAGGCCAGCCCCGACGGCGTCGAGGCCGAACGCCCCGACGCTGGCCGCGGTCTGAGTCTGGGCCTGCTTGAGCTGAGCGACCGTGGCCGCGGGGGCCTCGTCCAGCTCGAGCGCCGCCACCGCCGCGGCATGAGGCGCCGCGGCTGAAGTTCCGAAGAACCGCCAGGCGTTGGAGACGCAGGAGCCGAAGAAGGTGTCGGCGCCGCCGTCAGTTGCGACGAGGTCCGGTTTGTGGACGGCGAGGGGCGAGATCGGCGAAGCCGGCAAAACCCCGGCCACCGGCCCGAAGTAATGGGTCACCGGGCCCCGCGAAGAGAAGCTCTCCGGGGAAGAGTTGGTGTTGAAGCGGATCGCCCCCACGCTCATCGTGTCGGTGCCGCCGTTGTGTCCGAAGATTGTCGGCCCCACCACATCGCCTTCTTTGGAGGTCGGGTACTCGGTCGAGGTGACTCCGCTGCCGTTCTCCAGAAGGGCGAATTTGAGCCGCGGGCTTGCCCCGCTGAAGCGGTTGATCGCCAGCTGCACCGATTTGGCGCTGCCGGTCGTGTTTTCCCACTGGAAGATCTCGACCGGCTTCTGCGTGCTTTTGATGTTGTCATCGGCGCTGCCGACGTAGTTGCCGCCGGCTTCGAGCAGATTGCCGTTCGAGTCGAGCAAGAAGGCGTCTAGGTCAGTCGCGACGCCATTCCAGGGTTCGGCCCACTGCAGGTCAAGCGTCAGTGTCGCCCCGGCGGCGACCGTCATCCCGAAAGTGTTGTCGATATTGCTCACACCGGCGGCAGGGTTGAAGTCCATGCAGTGCGTGGCTTTCAGTTCAGCGATCGCCGCCAGCGCCGCCGGGCAGCCGCCGGAGTCGCGGAAGGCAGGCGCTTCCCAGGAGCTGATGTTGTGGCCGCCGGAATCGATCAGGTTGTTGTTGCCGGCGGCGGAGAAATAGGTGACGCCTTTCGCGGTCGCTTCGCTGACGGCGACGCCGACCGGCCCTTCCTGGAAGAAGGGCTCGTTGAAGTAGCTGATGTCGTCGACAATCACCTTGGCGCCGGCATTGGCTAGGGCGGCGATGTTGTTGGCGAAGGTGACTTCGTTCGGGTAGGCGGTGGCGAAGGCGAGCGCTGCCCCCGGGGCGAGGTCGTGGACGATCTGGGCCATTCCCCGACCCTCGTCGGTCGGTTCGGAGTCAACCGCCGCGCTCGGGTCGCTGATCACGTTGACGGGAGTTTCGTGGCCGCAGGGATTGCCGGGGCCGGGCAGGTCGCCGCTGGCGACGTCTTCGGCGGCGCTTGTTGGCGCGCCGGCATCGCGGTTGAAGGAGTCGGAGAGGATCCCGACCGTGACGCCGCTGCCATCGACGCCGAATTCGGTCCGCGCTTTCATCGCGTTCAGCTGCAGGTCCCCCTCCGACGTCGCCGCACCGAAGCCTCCGGCACAGGGCGCCGCCGTCGAAGTGACCGGGGGCAGCCCCTCGCTGGAGATCAGCGGCGCCAGGTCCTCGCTCACCCCCTGGACTCCGGCAACTTCACCGAGTTCAGTCAGCGAGCCAGGGGTCGCCGCAACCGTGACCGTCTGGTAGCGGGGGCTGACGCTGACGATCTGCGCTCCGGCGTCGCGAAGCGCGCCGAGGCTGGCCCCGGCGCCTTCGTCAAAGCGGACCTCGACGACAACGCGGTCCCCTCTGCGCAGGAGGCTGCCGGGACCGGAAAGCGCGAGGCTCAAGCTCTTTGCCTGCTTGGCCGGCGGCGCAGCGGCGAGCGCGGGCCGCGCCAGCTCGGTCAGACGCGGCGAGAGGGCGCCGTCGCCGCTATCGCTTGCGAGCGCGGAGGGTGGCAGCGCGGCAAGCGCGCAGATGGCCGCGAATGCGGCAATCGCCGCTCGCCCCGGCCGGCGGCGTTCTGTCCCAGGCGTCATCTCAGCCATGTATCGGCCACGCATGCAATTTCCTCAACACGCGCCAGCGGCATTGCGAGCGGCCACGGTCACGCTAGAGATAATCGTTGTGCCTGAACCAGACCAACAGCGCGATCACCGAGATCACAAGGCTGCCAATGCCAAGGACGAAGAACGCCCCCGGCGACTGGATGTTGGTGACCAGCCACTTGAAGTTCTGGCCGAAGAAGCCGACCACGAAGGAGAGCGGCAGGAAGATCGTCGCCATCACCGTCAGCTGCTTGGTGATCTGGTTGAGGCGGTTGGAGACGACCGAGAGGTAGGCGTCGCGCGAGCCGGCAAGGAGGTCGCGGTAGGCGTCGATCTGGTCGGAGATCCGAATCAGGTGGTCATAGACATCGCGGAAGTAGTTGCGCGAGTCGACCTCGAGCCCGGGGATTTCGAGGATGTCGTCCATCCGCTGGGCGAGCAGGTCGCGCTGCGGGGTGACGACCCGGCGCAGGTCGACCAGCAGCCGCCGCAGGTCGCCGATGTCCTTGAGGTGATTCTCGCTGGCGCTCTCGAAGATTTCGGTGTCGAGCCGCTCGATCCGCTGGTCGAGATCGTCGAGAACGGGGAAGAAGGTGTCGGTGAGACCGTCGATCACGCGGTAGATGACGAACTGCTCCGAGCGCGGCGGCTGCCGGGTCAGCCGCTCGCGGATGTCGACCAGCTCCTGGCAGGGATCGCGATGGGTGGTGACGATGAAGCTGCCGCTGAGGAAAGCGTGGACCTCAAGCATCGCGAACTCGCCGCCCTCGCGCTCCTCGGCGCCGTAGAAGACGAGGAACATGTGCGAGCCGAAGTCGTCGAGCTTCGGCCGCTGCCCCTGTTTGTGAGCGTCCTCGAGCGCCAGCGGGTGGAAGTCGAAGAGCTCTTTCAGCGCCGCGAAGTCAGCTTCGCTCGGCGCGGTCAGATCGAGCCAGAAGTACTCGTCGCGCTGCAGCAGCCCGGCGATCGCGTCGCGGTCGATCTGGTCGAAAATCTGCACCCGACCAAGCTAGATCGACACCCGGACGGCGCGCGCCGCCCCGCTAGCGTCCGCTGCTGACCGCAGTGCCGTGGAAGCAGCCCAGCGTGTACGGGTACTCCAGGGTCGCGTCGTAGTGGTAGGTCCGCTGCCAGCGGCCGTCGAGCCAGACTTTGCTCGTCTTGCCGTGGCAGGCATCGAGATCGTCGTCGGTCAGCAGCCGGCCGCCGGCGCCGCGCGGGCCGTAGATCGGGTACCCGTCGAGCGCGTAGCCGACCAACCCAGAGGCCTTCTTTGTCGATTCACCGGCGGTCAGACAGGCCGGGATCGAGTGGTAGTGGTACATCCCCTGCTGCTGGGGATGGCCGCCGCAGGAGTCCTGCACCTCGTGGGCAACAGCATCGCGGTTCTCGGCATCGAGGGCGTCGAAGATCGCCACCCCGTTCTTGGCGATCCCGATCGGCCCGCCGGAGAGGCAGCCGGGGCTCGACGCCTTCTTCGGGCGCAGGGGCAGCGAGTAGCTGACACTCTGGGCCTGGATCGAGTTCGGGTTGCGGTCGTAGTTGTAGGCATCGTCAGTGGCCTTGATCGGGAATTCGCCGGTGGTCTGCTTGGTCGGCAGGTCGTTGCCGGAGAAGACCCTGCGGCTGGCAGTGCGGGTGACGCTGAAGCTCGCGCTCGACCAGCTGACCGAGCCGTCGACGATCGCCTTCGCGGTCAAGTCGAAGGTGCCGTCGCCGCGGATCCAGGGGCCTTCGGCAAAGGCGCCTGCGCCGCCGGGCATCGCGCTCTGGCAGGCGTAGACGTACCCGCGCTGCGCGCCGCTGGTGGAAACGTGGCCGTCGCCGATCGGCAGCTCGGCCGGGTTTGTCGCCGAGGCGCCGGCGCCCAGGGTCATCTTCGCCATCCCCAGCCCGGCCAAGCCGGTGGCCGCCAGGCAGATCGCCAGCGGCGCCAGAACCTGCTTCAAGAATGTGCCCCTCATCGCCATCTCCCCTCGTTGCTGACGATCGCAGCATCGGCCGGGGCGGTCAAGCCGGTGTCAGCTGCATGTAAGGGCTGTGTAAATCAGGCTCACAAGAGGGCAACGCCGCTCCTCCTTACCCTGCTACGGTGCCAACGTTAGGCCGGATCGAATTTCCGGCAAAGTCGTGTCTAGCGCTCGCAGGTCGTTGCTTTTCCGCATCCTCCGCGTTCGCAGCACATTTAAGTGGAGGCAATGCATGCCTACGGGAACTGTCAAGTGGTTCAGCGACGACAAGGGCTACGGGTTCATCACACCCGACGACGGCTCGAAGGACGTCTTCGTCCATCACAGCGCCATCATCGGTGAGGGCTTCAAGTCCCTGGCCGAGGGTGCCAAGGTGAGCTACGAGTCCGAGGACGGGCCTAAAGGTCCGGCCGCGGCGAGCGTTCAGCAGACGTCGTAAGACGCGCCCGCTCTTAGCTGTTGACGAAGCCCGCCTTTCGGCGGGCTTCGTCGTTTCTGGGGCTAGTTCCGGGAGCGATCCCGGTCGTACTCGCGGTCTAGTCCAAGGTCTCTGGCAATCCGGCGCATGTCGCGCGCCTGGTCTGCCAGCACAAAGCTGATCCCCGCTCCGGTGGCGCCGGCACGGCCGGTGCGGCCGATCCGGTGCACGTAGGCATCACGGTCCTCGGGGATGTCGAAGTTGATCACGTGGGTGACGTCGGCGACGTCGATGCCGCGGGCGGCGACGTCGGTGGCGACCAGGGTGTCGACGTCGCCGCGCTCGAAGCGGGCCAGCGCCTTTTCGCGCTGGGACTGCGACTTGTCGCCGTGCATCGCGACCGCGCGCAGGTCCTTGGCCCCGAGCCGCTTGACCAGCCGGTCCGCGCCGCGCTTGGTGCGGACGAAGACCAGGGTGCGGCCGCGGTCGCCATCGCGCAGGGCGCCGACCAGGGCCGGCAGCTTCGCGCTCTGCGAGTCGACGTGGACGAAGCGGTGGCTGATCGCGGCGCTCTTCTCGACTTTCGGCGCGTGCACGTGGCGGCGCGGCTTGAAGGTGTAGGCGGCGGCGATCTTGCCGATCGCTCCCTCCAGGGTCGCGGAGAAGAAGAGGGTCTGGCGATCGTCAGAGGTCTGGGCGACGATCCGGTCGACGGCCGGCTTGAACCCCATGTCGAGCATGCGGTCGGCCTCGTCGAGGACCAGCGCCTGCACCTGGTCGAGCTTGAACGCCCGGCGCTGGAGCAGATCCTCAAGCCGGCCCGGAGTGGCGACGAGGATGTGGGCGCGCTGGGCGCGTTTGATCTGCGGGCCGAAGCCGACGCCGCCGTAGACGGCGGCGATGTTGAGGCTGCGGCTGGCCGCGATCGACTGCAGCTCGTCGACGATCTGGCTGGCGAGCTCGCGGGTCGGGGCCAGGATCAGCGCCGCCGGGCGGCGGGCATCGGCTTTGACGATGTCGACCAGCGGCACCCCGAAGGCGAGCGTCTTGCCCGACCCGGTCGGCGACTGGACGAGGACATCGTGGCCGTGGAGCACGTCGTCGATGACGAGCCGCTGGACGGCGAAAGGATTTTCAATACCGCGTGCAGCGAGAGCGCGCACCACGGGTTTAGACACGCCGAGATCGGCGAAGGACTGCGACATATTTGCTGACTCCTATGTGAGTGTTGCGGGGAGATCCTGTAACCCCGAAGACGCTCAGAAGCGCAGCGAGAGACGGAACCTCAAGGACGCCACAGCGGCATCCGACCTCCGCACCGTAGCATTGCGCGCCCCATGGCTCTCCGAGAAGACCTCCGCAACCTGGCAATCGTCGCCCACGTCGACCACGGCAAGACCACCCTGGTCGACGCCATGCTCTGGCAGTCCGGCGCTTTCCGCAAAGGCCAGGACGTCGCCGACCGGGTGATGGACTCGATGGATCTCGAGCGCGAGAAGGGGATCACGATCCTCGCCAAGAACACCGCGGTCGACTACCACGGGGTCAAGCTCAACATCGTCGACACCCCCGGCCACGCCGACTTCGGCGGCGAGGTCGAGCGTGGGCTGACGATGGTCGACGGGGTGCTGCTGCTGGTCGACGCCTCCGAGGGCCCCCTCCCCCAGACCCGCTTCGTCCTGCGCAAGGCGCTGGAGGCAAAGCTGCCGGTGATCCTCGTGATCAACAAGGTCGACCGCCCCGACGCCCGCATCGCCGAGGTCGTCGACGAGGTCTACGAGCTCTTCCTCGACCTCGACGCCGACTCCGAGCAGATCGACTTCCCGATCGTCTACACCAACGCCAAAGCTGGCTGGGCCGCGCTTGAGGAAGGGGCCGAGGGCACCGACCTGAAACCGCTGATGGAGTTGATCCTGGAGAAGATCCCGGCGCCCGAGTACGACCCCGACGCCCCCCTGCAGGTCCACGTCACCAACCTCGACGCCTCCCCCTACGTCGGCCGCCTCGCCCTCTGCCGCGTCCACAACGGCACGATCCGCGCCGGCCAGCAGATCGCCTGGTGCCATGCCGACGGCACCATCACTCGCGCCAACGTCTCCGAGCTGTACATCACCGAGGCGCTGGAACGGGTCGACGCCAAAGAGGCGGGGCCGGGAGAAATCATCGCCGTCGCCGGCATGGCCGAGATCACGATCGGCGAGACCCTGGCCGACCCCGCCGACCCGCGGCCGCTGCCGGTGATCACCGTCGACGAGCCCTCGCTCTCGATCGTGCTCGGCATCAACACCTCGCCGCTGGCCGGGACCGAGGGCAGCAAGCTGACCGCGCGCCAGGTCCGCGACCGCCTCGACGCCGAGCTGGTCGGCAACGTCTCAATCCGGGTGCTCGACACCGAGCGCCCCGACTCCTGGGAGGTGCAGGGCCGCGGCGAGCTGCAGCTGGTCGTGCTCTTGGAGCTGATGCGGCGCGACGGCTTCGAGCTGACCGCCGGCCAGCCCCGGGTCCTCACCCACGAGGTCGACGGCAAGGTCCACGAGCCGGTCGAGCGGCTGGCGATCGACGCCCCCGAGGAGCACGTCGGCGCGATCACCCAGCTCCTGGCGCAGCGCAAGGGCCGGCTTGAGCAGATGGTCAACCACTCGACCGGTTGGGTGCGGATGGAATACCTGGTCCCGGCCCGCGGCCTGATCGGCTTCCGCACCGAATTCCTGACCGAGACCCGCGGCACCGGGATCATGCACCACGTCTTCGACCGCTGGGAGCGCTGGGCCGGCGACCTCCTGACCCGCTCGACCGGCGCCCTGGTCGCCGACCGCCGCGGCAAGACCGCCAGCAACGCCCTCTTCAACCTGCAGGATCGCGGCACCCTCTTCGTCGGTCCCGGCGAGGAGGTTTACGAGGGCATGATCGTCGGCGAGAACGCCCGCGCCGAGGACCTCGACGTCAACGCGATCAAGGAAAAGCACCAGACCAACGTCCGCGCCGCCAGCGCTGACATCCTCGTCCGCCTCACCCCGGCCACCCGCCTCTCGCTGGAGAACGCGCTCGAGTTCCTGCGCGACGACGAGTGCGTCGAAGTCACGCCCGAGTCGGTCCGCCTGCGCAAGACCGTGCTCGACAAGACCCAGCGCCAGAAGGCCGCCCGTCAGAAGACCCGCGCCGGCATCGCCTAACCGCCGCCGACGGGCCTAAAACGGGAACTATGGGCCCGTTTGAGGCCCATCGACCCTTAGGTCGGTCGGACCATCGGCTCCGCTGGAAGCGAGCGGGTGAAGAAGAGCGAGAGCAGGGCGAAGGCCGCGACCGAGAGCAGGGCGACCTTGAGGGCGTCGATCTGGGCGTCGTCGTAGCTGGTCGCGATCGCCTCGGCCTCCTGCGGCTTCACCCCGGCCTCGGCGAGCTGGGCTTCCACCGTCGCCGTGGGGACGAAGGTGATCCCTTCCTCAGTCGCCGCTGAGAGCCGCTGCTGGGTCGCCGGGGAGATCTGTGGGTCAGCGGCCACCGAGTCGCTGAAAGCGCCTGTGAGGCCGCTGAGGAGGACCGCGCCGACCAGGGCCGTGCCCAGCGCCCCGCCCAGGTACTGGAAGGTGCCCTGGATCCCGCCCGCCTCACTTGTCTCCGAGGGCTTGACCGCCGACATGATCACGTTGCCGATCTGGGAGACCATCAGCCCGGCGCCGAAGCCCATCACCCCCAGCGAGACCGCGAAGGAGAGCGAGTTGAGGCTCTGGTCGACCGAGCCGACCAGGCCAAGGACCGCGATCAACAGGGCGACCAGGCCGGCACGGACGATCGCACGGGGAGAGAAGTGGGACGACAGCCTGGGAGCGGCCATCGCCGTCGCCAGCATCACGATCGAGAGCGGCAGCAGCTTCACCCCGGTTTCGAAGGCATCCTTGCCCAGCACCACCTGCAGGTAGAGGGGCACGGCGAAGAAGGTGCCGAGCAGGATCACCTGCTGGCAGAAGAACATCACCGCGCCGCCGCGCAGCGGCTTGATCCGCAGCAGCGCCATCCGCAGCAGCGGTTCCTCGCCGCGGGCCTCGCGGCGCTCGACCCAGCGGGCGAACAGGCCGAGGATGCCGAAGCCGGCGAGGATCACGAAGGGCACCGGCGAGAGCCCGAGCGGAGTGATCTCGTTGCCGCCGACGCTGGGTGGGTTGTGGGGCAGGATGAAGCCCCAGGAGCTGCCCTGCAGGACCCCGAGGACGATCATGAACAGGCCGGCGACGGAGAGGCCGGCGCCGACCCAGTCGAGCTTGCCGACTTTTTCGCGGGGGGCATCTTTGATCATCCCCGAAGCGAGCAGGACGAAGATCGCGATCACCACCTCGCCGGCGAAGACGACCCGCCAGCTCGCCGCGGTCGTCACCGCGCCGCCGATCAGCGGCCCGGCGGCGGCGCCCGCGGCGGCGACGGCGCCGATGATGCCGTAGGCGGTGGCCCGCTTCTGGCCCTCGTAGTTGGAGGCGATCAGCGCCACCAGGGCGGGGACGAGGATCGCCGCCCCCAAGCCCTCCAGCAGCGACCAGCCGAACAGCAGCCACCCCACCGTCGGCGCGATCGAGGTCAGGCCAGAGCCGATGGCGAAGACGACGAGGCCGATGCGGAAGGCGCGCCGTCGGCCCCAGATATCGCCGAGCTTGCCGCCGATCAGCATCGTCGAGGCCATCACCAGCATGTAGGCGGTGATCGCCAGCTGGACCTGCTCGACCGTGGTGTCAAGGTCGGCGACGACGGCCGAGATCGAGACGTTCATCACCGTCGTGTCCAGAACCAGGATGAACTGGGCAGCAGCGAGGATGAGGATGACGCGCCAGGTCTTCAAAGCTCAGGCGTCCTGCGCCTTGATCCGGCCGGAGCCGATCGCCTCGAGGAAGGCGACGTGATCGCGTTCATTCTGGTCGGCGTAGCGGCGCGAGAACTCGGCGATCGCGTTGTCGAAGGCTTCGCCGGCGCCGAGGTAGGCGGCGATCGCGACCGGATCGCCGGAGCGGGCGTGGGCGCGGGCCAGGGTCCAGCCACAGATGCGGGCGTAGATCGCCAGGCCCTCGGGCGGCAGGGTCTCGGTGTCGACCGAGCGCTTCCAGTCCCAGAGCTGGCGCACGTAGAAGTCGCGCTCGCGGCCATCGATCCCGACCGCCGGGCACCAGCCGAGGAAGCTGTCGCTCGCCGCCTGCATCAGGCGCTGGCCTTCGACCACGCGGCGGCCGTGGTTGCGGAAGCGGCTGGCGCCGGCGTAGGGCTCGAGCACCGAGGCCTCGGCCTCCTTCGCCTGCAGGACCATCGGATCGGAGTCGTCGCGGCCAGTCAGCAGCACGATCCAGGCGCGGGTGCCGACACTGCCGACCCCGACCACCTTGCGGGCCAGGTCGCGCAGGCGGTAGCCGTCGAGCAGCTGGCGGCGGTCGCCCTGCAGGGTCGAGCGGTAGGCGGCGAGCACGCCGCGGATCACCTGCTCGAAGTCGCGGGTCTCGTCGTCGGCCATCAGATCGTTGGCGCGGACCAGCAGCGGCGGGTCGTCGATGAAGCGCAGCTCGTCCCCGACCTTGGTCGTCAGCCGGTCAAGGGCGCGCAGGTTGTCCTTGCCCCGCGCCTTGGCGACGCTCTTCTCCAATCTTTTCGTCGTCACCCCGCCCTGGCCGCGCAACTCCTCCAGCACTTTTTCGACATCGAGCCGGGCGTACCAGATATCCAATTTCCGCATCGAGGCAAAGCTCCGCATCGCCTCGCGGTAGGCGCGCCCGGCGGTGAGCAGGATCGAGCGCCGCTCCTTGCGCTTGAGGCCGTTCTCACGGGCGGCGATCTCGAAGCTCGCCGCCAGCCGCTTCAGATCCCACTCCCAGGGGCCCGGCAGCGACTCGTCGAAGTCGTTGAGGTCGAAGACAAGGCTGCGGTCGGGAGCGGCGAAGGCGCCGAAGTTGGAGAGGTGGGCGTCGCCGCACATCTGCACCCGCAACCCTGAGGTCGGCGCGACCGCGAGGTCGGAGGCCATCACCGCGGCGGCGCCGCGGTAGAAGGTGAAGGGCGATACCGCCATCCGCCCGTGGCGGATCGGGATCAGCTCCGCGACACGGGTCTCGGCCTGCTTTTCGAGAATGCCGACCGGGTCAGGCCGGTCGGCGGAAGGCTCCCACTCCGCGAGCGCGGAGCGGGGCGCTGCCGAGCGCGCCGCTTTACCTTCGGCAGCGCGCTCGGAGACGTCCATGGGCTAGACCGTAGCGGCTGCCTGCTCGGCCTGGCTCTCTTCTGCCTTTTTGGCGAGGGCTTCAGCCTCAGGCGTGACTTCCTCGACCTGGCGCGGCAGCAGCACCTCTTTGGCGATGACCAGGCGCTGGATCTGGCTGGTCCCCTCGTAGAGCTGCATGATCTTGGCGTCGCGCATCAATTTCTCGACCGGGTACTCCTTGATGAAGCCGTAGCCGCCGTAGACCTGGACGGCGTCGACGGTGATCTCCATCGCCGAGTCGGCGGCGAAGCGCTTGGCCATCGAGGAGACGCGGCTGTTGCGCTGTCCCTGGTCAAGAAGGGTCGCCGAGCTCCAGACCAGCAGGCGGCCGGCCTCGACCTTGGTCGCCATGTCGGCGATCATGAACTGGATCGCCTGGTGCATCGCGATCGGGACGCCGAACTGGACTCTTTCCTTCGAGTACTCGGTGGCGTACTCGAAGGCGGCGCGGCCGATGCCGACCGCCATCGCCGAGACGCCGGGACGGGTCCGGTCCAGGGTCATCATCGCCAGCTTGAATCCCTTGTTTTCCTCGCCGATCAGGTTCTCGGCCGGGATCTCGACGTCGTTGAAGGAGATGGTCGCGGTGTTCGATGCCCGCTGGCCCATCTTGTCCTCCTTCTTGTCGACGGTAACCCCAGGGAGGTTGGCGTCGACGACGAAGGCGCTGATCCCGCGGTGCCCTGCCTCTGGGTCGGTCTTGGCGTAGACCGTGAACCAGTCAGCGTAGGTGCCGTTGGTGATGAAGCACTTGGAGCCGTTGATGACGTACTTGTCGCCCTGCTTGACGGCGCGGGTCTTCATGCCGCTGACGTCGGAGCCGGCATCCGGCTCGGTCAGGCAGAAAGAGGCGAGTTTGGGCGATTCGGTCAGCATCCCGAGGTACTTCTTCTTGGTCTCGTGCGAGCCGCCGAGGCTGACCGGGGCCGAGGCGAGGCCGTTGGCCATCAGGCTGGTGCCGATGCCGGAGCACCCCCAGCCCATCTCCTCCTCGATCAGGCAGCCGGAGAGGTAGTCGAGGCCGGGGCCGCCGTACTCCTCGGCGACGTGGGTGTTCATCAGACCCACCTCCCACGCCTTGTCGATGATGTCCTGCGGCCAGGTGCCGTCCTTGTCGTACTCCCAGGCGACACGTCGCATCTCTTTCTCAGCGAAGGTGTGCGCCAGCTCGCGCAGGTCCTTCTGCTCGTCGGTCAGGGTGAAATCAACCACTGCTCGAGGCTCCTTTTTTCCGTGCAACAAAGCTTTGAGGGGGCGATCGCCGGGATCGGCGGAGCGCCGCCGATTGACTGGTCAGTCAACCAAGCAGAAGACTAGCGAACAAGCCGGATTCCGTGGGGCGGTCTACCCTTGATCGCGTGGATCCCGTGCTGGCGACGAGCGTGGCCGACAAGTGCGCGGCGGTGCTGCTTTTCACCGGCGTCGCGGCGCCGCTGGCGGGCATCCTCTTCCACCGGGTGGCCAATTCCTGGGACTCGATCGGCCAGGGCCCGTTCGCGATCGACCAGGACCTGCCGGAGCGCAAGGCCCTGGAGCTGGCCTCGCCTGTGACCCGGGTCGTGCAGGAGGCGGAGGCGCGCCAGATGATCGAGGCCAAGTCGTTCCGCCGGCAACGGCGCGGCGGCGGCCCGATCGACATCGAGGCGGAAGTCCAGCGGGCGATGGACCTGGCGGCGCCGAAGCCGACGATCAGCGAGGAGCTGCGGGCCGAGGTCCGCGATCTCGTCCTCGCCCGCAACGAAAGGCGGATGCGCCAGGGCGAGCAGCCGCTCGACGTCGAGGCCGAGGTGGAACGCCAGCTCGAAGATTTCATAGGATCGACCTGATGGCTGGTGCCGACGAGAACCTTTACGAGGTAGACGACCTGCTGATGCAGCCGGGGACCTATTTCAACCCCCAGACCGAGGTCGTCGTCGTCGTCGACGACTCGACCTCGATCGATCAGGAGGTCTTCAACATGGAGGCCTACGAGGGCGCCGAGTGGGTGCGAATCTCCGAGGACGTGCCGGTCGACGAGGATCGCCGCGACCTGCTGCTGGAGAAGTTCCAGACCCACTACCACCCCGGTTCCAGCAGCTCGGTCTCCGAGACGGCCCTGGAGCAGGGCGACGAGGAGCTCGACGAAGGCGAGGACGGCCAGGACCCAGGCCGCGAGGACTGATGCTGGCCGCGGGCGACAAGGCGCCGGAGTTCGCGCTCCCCGACCAGAACGGCGACGAGGTCAAGCTCTCCGACCTGCGCGGCGAGACCGTGGTCCTCTACTTCTACCCCCGCGCCGACACCCCCGGCTGCACGACCCAGGCCTGCAGCGTCCGCGATCGCCGCGCCGAGTACAAGGCCGCCGGCGCCCGGGTGCTGGGCGCCTCCCCCGACAAGGTCGAGGCGGTGCAGAAGTTCGCCGGCAAATACGACCTCGACTTCACCCTCCTCGCCGACGCCGACCACGCCGTCGCCGAGGCCTACGGCGCCTGGGTCGAGAAGTCGATGTACGGCAAGAAGTACATGGGCGTGCAGCGCTGCACCTTCATCATCGACCCCGAGGGCAAGATCGCCAAGGTCTTCCCCAAGGTCTCGCCGAAAACGCACGACGACCTCGTGCTGAAGGCGCTGGCCGAGCTCACGCCCGCCTGATCTCGGCGTAGCCGACATTCACCCCACTGGGCTGGGGTCAAAGTCGGTCAGGCGTAGTAGAAGGCGATGCCGAAGACGACGTAAACGGCGAGCAGCTGGACGCCCTCGAACCAGGTCGACTCGCCGTCCTGGGTGACGTAATTGGCGATCAACACCGCGAGCAGGATCGCGCCCAGCTCGAAGCCGTTGAAGACGAGCGCCAGCGGGTGCGGGCCGATGAAGAAGGAGGCGATCACCAGCACCGGGGCGACGAAAAGGGCGACCTGGGCGCTGGAGCCGACCGCGATGTTGACCGCGAGGTCCATCTTGTTCTTCATCGCGACCAGGACCGCGACCCAGTGCTCGGCGGCGTTGCCGACGATCGCGACGACGATCGCGCCGATGAAGAATTCAGAGAGGCCGACCGCGTGGCTGGCCTCGGTGATCGAGCCGACCAGGACCTCCGACATCACCCCGACCAGGACGCCGGCGATCGCCAGCGCGATCACCGAGGTGCGGGTCGACCAGCCCCAGCTGTCCTCGTCGCCGTAATCGGGGTTGAAGATGTCGCGGTGGGTCTTGAGCGAGAAGACCAGGCCGAGGACGTAGGTCGCGATCAACACGATCGCGACCGCGAGCGAGAGGTGCTCGACGGTCGAGCCATAGTGGACGATCTCGGCCCCGGGCTGGGGCAGGCCCTTGCCCTCGACCAGCTCGAAAATCGCCGGCATCAGCAGCGCCGCCGCCGCCAGCAGCAGCATCGAGGTCTGGACGCTGGCCCCGGTCTTGCTGAAGGTCTGTTTTTCGCGGCCGAGCCCGCCTGCCAGCATCGCCGCCCCCAGCACGAGCAGGATGTTGCCGATGATCGAGCCGATGATCGAGGCCTTGACCACCTCGTGCAGGCCCTGGCCGAGGGCGAAGAGGGCGATGATCAGCTCCGGCGCGTTGCCGAAGGTGACGTTGAGCAGGCCGCCGATGCCGGGGCCCGAGCGCGCCGCCAGCTCCTCGGTCGCCCGGCCCATCAGAGCCGCGGTCGGGACGATCCCCAGGGCCGAGACGAGGAAGACAATGCTGGCCGAGGCGCCGGCCAGGTCGAGCGCCACCGCCAGCGGGATCAGCGGCGCCAGCAGGTAGGGCCAGCCGTCGGGGGTGCGCAGGAAGGAGGCGTTCAGCTTTGGCTGGTTTGGGTTGCGCGGCTCGCCCGTCATTCGCCGCAAGGGTATGCGGAAACGCGAAGGGCCCCGCAGCTGCGGGGCCCTTCGCAAGACGCTTGGCGCTAAGAGCTAGCGCAGCAAGGTGGCGCATTCCTGCAGGTCGACCGGAGTCGAGGCGCCCTGCAGGCACTTCAGGTAGGCCTGCTGCGCCGAGCCGGAGGAGGAGCCGCCTGCGGTCGAGCCGCCGCCGGTGCTGCCGCCAGTCGCGCCTTCCAGCAATTCGCCGAGGCCGCCGCCTTCGGCAGCGCCGAGCAGTTCGATCGGGTTGATCCCCAGCTTGAGGAAGAGATCGTTGAGCGGCTTGGCGCCACTCGGGGCAGTGATCGACTGTTCTTCGTTGACGCCTTCAAGCGAGAGGTCGAAGCTGATGTCGACCTTTTTCGGGCCGCCTTCGCTGCTCGCCGGCGGTTCGATCGAGAGTTCGGCCGAGATCCGCCGCACGATGTTGTCGTCGCCGACGTAGACATCGACATGCGCCGTCTTCAGGGCGCTCTGAACCTGGCCCTTGGCCTGGTCGAGTTCGGCGGTCGAGGGGATCGGGCCGGCGGCGCCGAGCTGGGCCGCGCAGGCTGGATTTTCGACCAGTTCGATCAGAGCGTCGATCGCGCCGGGGGCGTTGAGGTCGCCGCTGACGTGGGTGGTGCTGGTGTCGCCGACGTCGGTCGTGCCTTCGTTGGTCAGGTTGTCGATGAAGTCTTCGACCTTGAGCCCGGTGGCCGCTTCCTGGCAGGCGGTCACGTCAGTGGAGCTGCCCTGGGCGCCGCTCTGGTTCTGGGCTTTTTCGATCGCCGCCTTGACGAAGCTGAAAGTGGTCGGGTCGACTTCGTAGGGGGTGCCTTCGTAGGTGACGAAGGCCTTGTCGGCGAGCAGCGCGACGCCACCGTCGAAGTTGACGTCCTTGCCGTTGACCGACCCGTTCGCTTTGGCGTTGACGTCGAAGAGCGGCAGCTGGCCCGCGCCGCGGCTCTGGAACGGCCCGTCGAGGCTGACGTCGACCTTGCCGCCTTCGTCGCCCTCGACGTTGACCGAGAGGGAGAGATCGATATTGCCGCTCTTGATCCCCTGCAGGGTCGCGTCCTTGATGACGCTCTGCGGGTTCTCGCTGCTGCTGTCACTGCTGCTGCCGCAGGCGGCAAAGGCGGTGGCCAGCGCGGTCAGCGCGGCGAAGAGTAAGAAGATTCGAAGTCGGCTCAAAGCGGTACGTCCTCCTGGCTAAGTCGGGTCTGGAGGACAAGAGTCTATGACGATGGCGGCGGCTCCTGCCCCCATTTCCGCATTCCAGCCTCGATTGCTTCGTTTACGGCCCGGACCACGGCGACGCGGGCGTAGCGCTTCGACTCGGCCGCGATCGGCCGCCAGGGCGCGTGGGGCTGGTCGGTGCGGGCGAGCATGTCCTCGACCGCCTGCTCGTACTCGCCTCGCTTGGCGCGGTTGGCCCAGTCGTCCTCGGTCAGCTTCCAGGCCTTGAGCGGATCGGCGGCGCGGGCCTCAAAGCGGCGCAGCTGCTCGGCCTCGGAGATGTGGAGCCAGAGCTTGACCAGGATCGTGCCCTCGTCGGCAAGCGTGCGCTCGAAGGCGTTGATCTCGTCGTAGGCGCGCAGCCACTGCTCGCGGGTCGCGAGCCCATCGACGCGCTCGACCAGGACCCGCCCGTACCAGGAGCGGTCGAAGACGGCCATCCCTCCCCAGCCGGGCAGGACGGGCCAGAAGCGCCAGAGGAAGTGGTGGCGGCGCTCGTCGTCGCTCGGCGCGGCGAACTGGACGACGCGGACGTGGCGCGGGTCCAGCGGCGAGACCAGGCGTTTGATCGCGCCGCCCTTGCCGGAGGCGTCCCAGCCCTCGAAGACGACGCAGACCGGAGGCCCGATCCCCCGCTCGCCGATCAGGCCGCCGAGCGTGAGCCGGAGCTGGACAAGGCGCTTCCATGCGAGGCCGAGTTCGTGCTCCTCTTCCTTGCGGCTGAGCTCAAGCGAGAGGTCGACTTCTCCGAGGCGCGTCGTCATCCCTGCCCCAGATGCCGCGACAGGAAGTCGGCCTGGTCGGCCGCCATCCGCTCGAAGGTCTCGCCGAGGAAGGGATCGAAGTGGCCGCCGGGATAGCGGCGCAGCTCTCCCCGCGGCGCCCGCCGCGAGGCGGCGATGCCGAGCGCCGGCGGGTTGACGTCGTCCCCGTCGGTGATCGCATAGAGCACCGGGCAGGCGATCCCGCCGGTCTTATGAGCGAGCCGGTAGGGCGGGGCGAGCACGGCGCGGGCGCAGAGCTCGTTGCGCCAGCTGCTCTCCGGCGGGGTGATCGCGGCAAAGCCGGCGGCGGCTTCGGGACTGTTGATGACCGCGACCGAGCCAGGCGGACCGCCGGCCGGGATCCGGTGCGGCGGCGCCCCGCGCAGAGCGCGACCGGCATCGCGCAGCCCCGCGCCCGCCAGCCGCAGCGGATGGACGGGGCCGGCGATGTGGGCAAGGCTGCGAACGCCGCTGATCACCGGCACGACGCAGACGGCGGCGGCGATTCCCGGATCGGTGATCGCAAGCGACTGGACGTGGCCGCCGCCAAGCGAGTAGCCCCAGAGGGCGAGGCGGTTGGGGTCGACGAAGTCGAGCGAGCGGGCGAAGGAGAGCGCGGCGCGGAAGTCGTCGCGCTGGCGGGCGGCGTCCATCAGCCCCCGTGGCTCGCCGCCGCTGTCGCCGAAGCAGCGGTAGTCGAAAGCGAGGGCGGCGATCCCGGCGGCGGCGAAGCGCTCGCCAAATCTGTCGAGCCCCTGGTCGCGCACGCAGGAGAGGCCGGAGCCCATCACCACGCAGGGAGTTCGGCCGGAGGCGCCCTCGGGCCGAAAGAGCCAGGCCGCGCACTGCTCGCCCCTAGAGCTGAAGCTGACCTCTTCCCGTCCCATCGGACGATCCTAGACCCGTGTCGGCGGCTACGGGGAGGGTTCGGAGGTTTCGATCTGCGGGGCCGGCTGGTCGGTGGTGACGTTGACCGCGAAGGGGAAGAGCAGGGCGCCGAGGAAGATCAGGATGATCCCGGCAGCGACCAGCCAGCGCTGGGTGGAGAGGTGGCCGAAGATCCCGATCACGAACCCGATCAGGACCAGGGCGACGTATGGGCCATCCGTGTGAGGGAGCAGGGTGGCCAGCGGCAGAGCGAGTTCGAGCACCGGGCTGATTATCATCGGCGGCCATGAGCGACGCGCCCACACCCGCATCGGTTGCCGAGACGAAGGAGGCGCTGGCCGCGGCCGGCTACCTCGCCGACGAGCCCGCGGCGCTGGTCTCCTTCCTCGCCCAGCGGCTCGGCAAGCCGGTTCTGGTCGAGGGCCCGGCCGGGGTCGGCAAGACCGAGCTGGCCAAGGCGCTCTCGCGCTCTACCGGCCGCGACCTGATCCGCCTGCAGTGCTACGAGGGCCTCGACGAGGCGAAAGCGCTGTACGAGTGGAACTACCGCAAGCAGCTGCTGCGGATCCAGGCCGGCGGCGAGGCCGGCTGGGAGAATGTGCAGGAGGACATCTTCAGCGACGAGTTCCTGCTTGCGCGGCCGCTGATGCAGGCGATCGCCAGCCCTGAGCCGGTGGTGCTGCTGATCGACGAGATCGACAAGACCGACCAGGAGTTCGAGGCGATGCTGCTCGAGCTGCTCTCCGACTTCCAGATCACGATCCCCGAGCTGGGCCAGGTCTCGGCGACGACGATGCCGATCGTCGTCCTCACCTCGAACAACTCGCGCGAGCTGACCGAGGCGCTGAAGCGCCGCTGCCTCTACCTCTGGCTTGACTACCCCGACATCGAGCGCGAGATGGAAATCGTCCGCCTCCACACTCCGGAGCTGGCCGAGACGCTCTCGCGGCGCCTGGTCGAGGTGGTGCGGATGATCCGCGCCCTCGACCTGAAGAAGCCGCCCTCGATCGCCGAGTCGATCGATTGGGCGCGGACGCTGCTGCTGATGGGGGCCGAGGACATCGACAGCGAGACCTTCAAGCAGTCGATGTCGATCCTGGTCAAGCACCGCACCGACATCGACCTGGTCGCCGAGCGGGTCGGGGTCAAACTCGCCGCCCCGAGCAAAGCCGCGGGGTGAGCGCCGCGTGGCGGCCTCGCCCTACGGGCCGAAGCTAGAGACCGGCCCGCCGGGGCTGGCGCCGAAGCTGCTCGCCTTCTGCGAGGAACTGCGCGGCGAGGGGGTCGCGGTCGGGACCTCGGAGATCCTCGACGCCTTCGCCGCCCTCGATCAGGTGCCGTGGACCGCGCAGGAGGACTTCCGCGAGGCGCTGGCCTCGACGATCGCCAAGTCGCAGGAGGATCGCCGCGTCTTCGAGCTGCTCTTCGACCGCTACTTCTTCCGCGCCGCCGAGGCCGAGGCGGTCGAGCGCAAGATCGGCGAGGGCGAGCAGCGCGGCGAGGGCGGCGAGCGGCTTGACATCGACCAGCTGCGCGAGCAGATCCGGCAGGCGATCATCGAGGGCAACGAGGGTGAGATGCGCGACCTGGCGCGGCTGGCGATCGCCGCCTTCGGCCGCCAGGGCGAGGGCTCCGGCGTGGTCGGCGTCGACGTCCAGCGGATCCGCCGCACGCTCGGCCTCTCGGCCGGGCCCCAGCCGCCCGCGCCCGACGGCGCGGGCGAGCAGGTGACGATCGACCGCGACCAGCTCCACCGCTTCGAGCGCCACCTGCGCCGCGAGCTTGAGCGCGACCTGATCGAGCGCACCTCGACCCTCCCCCCCTCGCGGCCCCTGGCCGAGCTCGACCGCGCCCTGCCGACCAGCCCGACCCAGGACCTCGCCGCCGTCCACCGCGCCGTCTCCCAGATGAAGCGGCGGCTGGCGACGCTGGGCCAGGAGCAGCGCGGCCAGCGCAAGGGGCAGGCAGTCGACGTGCGGCGGACGATGCGGGCCTCGCTGGAGACCGGCGGTGTGCCGCTCTACCTGCGCTACCGGCCCAAGCGCCCGCGCCGGCCTGAGATCTACGTCCTCTGCGACGTCTCGACCTCGGTCACCTCGGCCAGCGTCTTCTTCCTCTCGGTCCTGCACGCCCTGCACGACTCGTTCCGCAAGCTGCGCAGCTTCGTCTTCATCGAGCGCATCTCCGAGGTGACCGAAGTCTTCGAGCACGAGCGCGACTTCCGTGTCATCGCCCAGCGCATCTCCAGCGAGGGCGGCGTCGCCGATGTCTCGGGCTACACCGACTACGGCCGGGTCTGGCAGGAGTTCCTGACCGAGATCTCAGACGAACTTGACCCGCGCTCGACCGTGATCGTGCTCGGCGACGCCCGCACCAACGGCCGCGAGCCCCACGCCGAGATCTTCGCCCAGGTCGCCGAGCGCGCCGGCCGCCTCTTCTGGCTCAACCCGGAGCCGAAGCTCTACTGGAATTACGGCGACTCGGTGATGGCCGCCTATGAGCGCTACTGCGACGGCGCCTTCGAGTGCTGGACCACCAGGCACCTGGAGAACTTCGTCAACGTAGTCGCCGGCGGCGTGCCGACGGCTGACTGACAGCGCTCAGTCTCCTCGCCTGCGGTAAAGACCGCGGCCGTCGAGGACGCGGAGCACCGTGTAGGAGGTGACGAGCGCTACGACACCGATCGCCTGAATGGCACCGCCACCAAGGGGTCGAAGCAGGAGAGCACCGGGAAACGCGATTCCAATGAAGACAAGAAGAGAGATGTAGATATTTCTCATGCCCATCACAATCCAGCGTACCTCATAAAAAGATCGCCAATAAGACATGTAATCCCAACCACCCCGCCCCAGAAGCCATCTCGCAAAGCGTCGCTTTCCACTTCCCCGCGAGACCGGCCACCCACCACTCCGAGGCCTGCGCCGACAAAGCCGCCGATGACAATCCCGGCTCCGATCACAGTGGCGATTACTTCAACGCCTGTTGTGAGAAAACCGATGTGAGAATTTCCGAGCATTGCCATGCGCCGATCCTGGCAACCGAGATTTGACACGTGGCTCCCAGGAGTGACGGAAGTGAAAATTCTTCGTATCGGAACTGCTACCGGGCGGCCCAGGCGTCCGGGGAGCCGGCCAGCTCGGCCACCTCGCTCGGCAGGTTGCCGGAGACGAGGTCGGCGAGGGTGACGTGCTCGAGGACGGTGCGGAGGCTGGCGCGGACCGCGATCCAGACCTTCTGCAGGTGCTCCGCGTTGCCGCGGTACTCGATGTCCTCCGGCGGCGAGGACTGGACGTGGGCGATCGGGCCCTCGACGGCGCGGACGATCTCGGCGATCGTCACCTCGTCGGCGGGTTTGGCCAGCCAGTAGCCGCCCTTGGCGCCGCGGCGGGCGCGGACGATGCCGGCGTGCTTCAGCTCCAGCAGGATGTGCTCGAGGAACTGCAGCGGGATGTCCTGCGCCTCGGCCAGCCGCTCGCCCTTGATCGGGCCCTCCTCGGCAGCCGCCAGCTCGGCAGCGGCCCTGACGGCATAGTCGGCTTTCGCGGAGACGCGCACGTTGGCTAGTTAATCAGTCAGCCGATGGCTTCTGGAGTCAACTCGTCTGAGCGGTCGCGAGCTTGCTGCTCTTCTTCCCGCAGCCGGCGTTTGTTGAGCCAGTGCGGAGCGGCCAGAACCAGGCCGAGGCCGACGGCGGAGACCGCCGCCGCGATCGGCCAGACCGTGGGGTCGCCCTTCTGGATCGTGACGATGCCCGAGCCGATCAGGACGAGGCCGAGGGCGGTGCGGATGAAACCCTGCGGCGCCCGGTCGGAGAGGGAGGCGCCGATGATCACGCCAGGGATCGAGCCGATCAGGATGTTGCCGGCGAGGACGAAATCGACGTTGCCGCCGACGATGTGGGCGAGCCCTGCCGCCCAGAGCAGGATCGCGGCGTGGAAGACATCGGTGCCGACGACTTTCTTCGGCGCGAGGCGGAAGACGGCGATCAGCAGGATCGCGATCACCGTGCCGGAGCCGGCCGAGGTGATGCCGATCACGAAACCCGTGGTGGCGCCGATGACGACGGCAGCGACCTTGTGCCTGCGCTCGATCTCGAAGTCCTCGCGCTCGGAGACGAGGTTGCGCAGGATCAGCGCCCGGGCCAGGGTGATGATCCCGACCATCAGCAGGGTGCCGCCGAGGACCGCGTAGACGATCGACTCCAGCCGTTCTTCGCCGATATGGCGCTCCAGCACCGAGACCAAGGCGACCCCGATCACCGCTGCCGGCACGCTGCCGATCGCGAGCCATTTGACCAGGCCCATGTTGACCGTCTTCATCTTGAAGTGGCGCCAGCCGCCGACGGTCTTGGTGATCGCCGAGTAGAAGATGTCGGTGCCGATCGCCGTCGTCGGCTGGATCCCGAAGATCAGGATCAGCAAAGGCGTCATCAGGGATCCACCGCCCATGCCCGTCATTCCCACGAGCACGCCGATGCCAAGTCCGAAGACGATGATTGCCGGGTCCATAAAATTGCCGTGCGGGGTGCTTATCGACTTTCCTGACCTTTTTGGTCAGGAGCACGGAGTGCGCCAGGATACCAAGATGGCCACGGAAATCAGTGACATCGACGCCCCAGGCGCCCGGCTCGCAGCCCCAGAAGTGACGGGCGCCGCGATCTCGATCGGCGGCCTCGGCCATGCCTATGGCGAGCTGCGCACGATCGAAGGGCTCGACCTCAAAGCCGCACCGCACTCGGTGATCGGCCTGGTCGGACCCTCGGGTTGCGGCAAGTCGACCCTGCTGGAGCTGATCGCCGGCTTGCGCGAGCCCTCCGAAGGCACGATCGAGGTCGGCGGCGGGACCACCCCTTCCGAGCGCATCGCCCAGTGCGCCTACATGCCCCAGCGCGACCTGCTGCTGCCCTGGTTCTCGGCGATCGACAACGCGGCGCTGGCGCTGCGCAACCGCGGGGTCGGCCGAGCCGAGGCGCGGCGCCAGGCGGGCGACCTCTTCCAGCGCTTCGGCCTTGGCGGCTTCGAGCGCACTCCCCCAGCCAAGCTCTCGGGCGGGATGCGCCAGCGCGTCGCCTTCCTCCGCACCCTCGTCTCCGGCAAGCCGGTGCTGCTGCTCGACGAGCCGTTCGCCTCGCTCGACGCGATCACCCGCGGCGAGATGCAGGAGTGGCTGGCCGGGGCGCTTGCCGCCCACCCCCGCACCGTCGTCCTCGTCACCCACGATGTCGAGGAGGCGCTCTACCTCTCCGACCGCGTCGTCGTCCTCTCCTCGCGCCCGGCCCGAGTCGTCGAGGAGCTGCGGGCGCCGGCGCCGCGGGCGGCGGACCGCGACGCCGCGGTGACCGCGCCGGAGTTTGTCGCCGCCCGCGAGCGGACGATGCGGGCGCTGCGGCGGGGTGCGCCGTGAGGCGCTGGCTTTTCCCCATCCTCGTGATCGTCGGCCTCGTCGCGATCTGGCAGGCAGCGGCGTCAACCGGCGCGATCGCCGCCGCCCTTCATCTCGACCCCTACCTCGTCCCCTCGCCGGTCGAAGTCGCTGAATCGCTCTGGCAGAGCCGCTCGCTGCTGGCCGAAAATGCCTGGGTGACGCTGAAGGAGGTACTGCTCGGGTTTGGCTGCGCCCTCGTTGCCGGGCTCGCTTTCGCCGTCGTGCTGCACCTCTTCGAGACGATGCGGCGGGCCTTCTATCCGCTGCTCGTCGCCTCGCAGACGATCCCGGTAATCGTCCTGGCGCCGATCCTCGTCGTCTGGTTTGGCTATGGGATCGGCCCGAAGCTGATGATCGTCGCCCTCATCTGCTTCTTCCCGATCACCGTCAACGCGCTCGACGGCCTGCGCGCGGTCGATCCCGACGCGATCAAGATGATGCGAACCCTCGACGCCTCGCGCTGGCAGACCTTTCGCCGTGTGGAGGCGCCAACCGCGCTGCCGTACACCTTCAGCGGGGCCAAGATCGCCGTCGCGGTCGCGGTGATCGGCGCGGTCTTCGCCGAGCTGGCAACCCCAGAATCGGGCCTGGGCTACCTGATCTTCAATGCCGGCTACCAGTACGACGCGGCCAGGCAGTTCGCCTCGGTCTTCGTCCTCTCGATAATGGCGATCTCGCTCTTCGGCCTGCTGGCCCTCGCAGAGCGCCGCTTGGTCACTTGGCGATAGAAAGCAGGGGATGAAGTTCCGCCAAACGTCGCTGGCCGCGGTTGCAGTCGCCCTGATCGCCATCTCGCTCGGGCTTGCAGCCTGCGGCGAGAAGAGTGAGAACGTCAGCGGCAAGTCCCAGCCGTTCGGCCTGACACTCGACTTCTACCCCAACCCCGACCACGTCGGCATCTACATGGCGCAGAAGCTCGGCTACTTCGACGAAGCCGGCCTCGACGTCCAGATCCACGCCCCCGCCGACCCCTCGACGCCGATCAAAGAAGTCGCCGCCGGCAGCACCGACCTGGCGATCTCCTACGAGCCCGAGGTCCTGCTCGCCCACGACAAAGGACTCGAAGTGCTCGCCGTAGGGGCCTTGGTCAACCGGCCGCTGACCTCGATGATCTGGCTGAAGAAGTCGAAGATCAAAGGGGTCGGCGACCTCCGCGGCAAGACGATCGCGACAGCCGGCATCCCCTACCAGGAAGCCTTCCTGAAGACGATCCTCGCCCGTGCCAACCTTTCGACCTCCGACGTCAAAGCCGTCAACGTCGGCTTCGGCCTGCTGCCGGCGCTGGTCGGCGGCAGCGCCCAGGCGATGCTCGGCGGCTTCAGCAACGTCGAGGGAGTCGACCTGCGGATGCGCGGCAAAGACCCGGTCGTCACCCCGGTCGACAAGCTCGGCGTGCCCACCTATGACGAGCTGGTCCTGGTCGGCCAGCGGGCGCGGGTCGAAGAAGACCCGGAAGCGATCCGGCTCTTCATCGCCGCCCTGGAACGGGGCACCGCAGCGGCAAAAGCCAACCCGAAGGCAGCGACCGCCGCCCTGCTCGAAGCCAATCCTGCCCTCGACCCGAAATTGACCGAAGCCGAGGTCAAGGCGACGCTGCCGCTGCTCGGATCGCCGCGCATGAATCCGGCCGAGTGGACGCGCTTCATCGCCTGGATGGGCGAAAACGAACTGATCGCGGCCAACCCGGCGCCGGGCGAAGTGCTCAGCAACGCCTACTTGCCGGGCAGCAAGATCTCCGAATAGCTGGGCAAGCCTTCGTCGAGCAGGCGCGAGACCTGCTGCGGCGGCAGGGCGCGGGAGAAGAGGTGGCCCTGGGCGTAGTCGCAGTTGAGGCGGCGCAGCTCCGAGAGCTGAACCTCGTTCTCGACCCCCTCGGCAATCACGTCCAATGAGAGCGCCCGGGCCATGCCGATGATCGCCTCGATGATCGCCGTGCGCTCCTGCTCGATCCCGAGCGCTTCGACGAAGGAGCGGTCGATCTTCAGCGCGTCGAAGGGAAAACGGTTGAGGTAGGCGAGCGAGGAGTAGCCGGTGCCGAAGTCGTCGAGCACGAGGCGGACCCCGATCTCGCTCAGCGCCTCCAGGGTCTTCGTCGCCGTCACCGACTCCTCGACCAGGACGCTCTCGGTTATCTCCAGCCGCAGGTGGACCGGGTCGAGCCCGGTGCGGGCGAGGATCTCGGAGACGATTTGAGGCAGGTCGCGGTGGGCGACCTGGCGGGCGGAGAGGTTGACCGAGATGTCGAGCGGGCGGGCGTCGAGGCGCAGCTCGTGCCAGGCCAGGGCCTGGCGGCAGGCGGCCTCCTGCACCCAGCGGCCGACCGGCTCGATCAGGCCGCTGTCCTCGGCTATCGGGACGAACTCCTTCGGGTCGAGCAGGCCGCGGTCGGGGTGCTGCCAGCGGACCAGCGCCTCGAGGCCGGTGATTTCGCCGGTGTTGAGGCAGATCACCGGCTGGTAGTGGAGTGCCAGCTCGTCGCGATCGAGCGCCTGGCGCAGCTCGCGCTCGGTCTCCAGCCGGCGCACCGCCCGCGCCCGCATCTCGGCGTCGAAGAGCTCACAGCGTGCCCGCCCCCGCTCCTTGGCCCGGTACATCGCGGCGTCGGCGTCGCGAATCAGGAACTCGGCGTCAACCGGCTTGTTGCCGTTTGGCCGGGCAACGGCGATGCCGACGCTGGCGGTGATGAAGTGGTCGACCCCGTCGAGCGGATAGGGGTCGGCGAAGGCGGCGGCGACCCGGTCAGCGATCGCCAGCGCCTCGTCCTCATCGGCGAGGCGGTCGACGAGGATGCCGAACTCGTCGCCGCCGAAGCGGGCGACGATGTCGCCGGGCCGCAGGTGGGCGCGGATGCGGGGCGCGACGGCGCGCAGCAGCGCGTCGCCGGCGTGGTGGCCGATGCTGTCGTTGATCAGCTTGAAGTGGTCGAGGTCGAGGAAGAGGATGCCGACCGGCGAGCCCGAGGTGGCGCTGCGCTTGAGCGCGCTGCTGAGCGCATCGACGAAGCTAAGCCGATTGGGCAGGCCGGTCAGCGAGTCGTGCAGGACCCGGTGGCGCAGAGCCTGGTCGGCGGTGTGGCGCTCGATCGCATCGGCGAGGACGTTGGCGACGGCCTGGACGAAGTGGACGTCCTGGGGCGTGAAGCGGTTGGGCTCAAGCGAGTGGACGTCCAGCACCCCAAAGGGATGGTCTTTGCCGTCGATCATCACCGCCAGGCTGCTGCCAACGCCCAGCACCCGCAGGGCCGGCGGCATCGTGAAGCGGTGCTCGGCCGACCAGTCGTCGACGATCACGTGCAGGCCAGAGTCCAGCGCCGCGCCGGCGTGGGAATCGCGGGCGGCGGAGACGCGCCGGCCGGCTCCGCCCATCTTGTCTTCGAGCCCAGCCCGCAGGTGCATCCGACGGCCGTCGCGGCCGAGCTCCCAGATACAGGCGCTCTGGACGCCCTCGATCTCTCCCATCAGCGAGACCGCGGCCCGCATCAGCGCGTCGGGGTCACCGTCCTGCAGGGCGCGCTCGCCGAGGCGGGCGACGACAGCCTGCTGGGAGACCGCCCGCTGCAGCTCCTGCTCGGCGATCTTGCGCTCGGTGATGTCGTAGAGGACGCCATGCCAGATCGGGATCCCGGCCTCGTCTGGTTCAAGCACCGCCTCATCGAGGATCCAGACGATGTCGCCGTCACGGGTGATCATCCGGTAGTCGATCGGCGGCGGGTTGCGGTCGCCGATCGTCTCCTTGGTCTCCTGCGAGAGAGCTCGCTCGCGATCCTCGGGGTGCAGCAATTTCGACCACAGCTCGGGGTCGGCTTTCCAGTCCTCGGGGCTGTAGCCGAGGATGTCCTCGACCTGCGGGCTGACGTAGCGCCAGCACCCGTGCTCGCCCAGCTCTGAGGTGTAGACGATTGCCGGCAGGCGCTCGACAAGGCGGCGATAGTCCTCGCCGCCGGAGGAGATCTGATCTAGAAATTCGTTGACCTGCTCTTCAGGCCAGCTCTTGTCCCTTGTCGGCCCATCCATCACACGCGCTATCGGACAAATCGACGAGTCTCTTGAGGGAACGTCCGTCCAGGCACGATTGCGTGCGCTGGGAGCGGGTAGCGCGCGAGCCCTCTCAGGCCGCGTAGCGCAGCCGCGGCCCCTGGGCCGCGGCGCGATGCAGGCCGCTCGCGGTAAGGGCACCGACCAGCCCCCGGAACGGGGCATAGGGAGCGTAGAACTCTTCGACCTCCGCCACCGTGGCGCGGCGGCCAAGGCCAGCGAAGCGGCCGACGAGCTTGATGTAGATCAGGTCTCCGGCCGGCAGCGCGTCAGGTTCGCCGCGCCCGTGCTGGCCCAGGCGCTGAACGGTCCAGGGGCCGATTTCGGGGATCGCGAGCAGGCGCCGGTCGTCGCCAGGGTCGGCCAGGTCGCAGTCGCCCTTGGCGACGGCGCGGGCAACCGTCCGCAGCGCGATCGCCCGTCGCGAGGAGAGATCCATCGACTGCAGCTCAGCCGGCGCCCGGCCGGCGATCAGGGCGGCATCGGGAACGTCGCGCAGAGCATCGCGATCGCCGCCGAGCCGCGGGCCCCAGCGGCCGACGATCCGGCGCTCGATCAGCGCCGCCCGCTCGGACTCGATCAGCTGCTCGACCATCGCCCAGGCAAACGCCTCCCAGGGCCAGGGCCTGCGCAGGACGCGGAAGCCGGGGCGGCGGCGCAGCAGCGGGCCGAGCAGGGGGTCACGGCGGAAACGGCGGTGGAACTCCCCGAGGTCGTCGTCGACCGCAAGCGCGAAGCGCATCCGCTCGATCGCCAGGCTGAGCTGCTCGCGGCCGGCGGGCGGCGCCACGGCAGGCGGCGGGATCGATGAGGTGATCAAGCCTGGATCGACAGCCTCGGCCCGGAAGACGACCCGGTCAGCCGCCAGCTGCCAGGCGCGGACCACGACCGGGCGCCCCTCGCAATGGAGCAGCCGGGTCACAACCCCGCCACGAATCCGCATCACCCAATCGCCACCGCCATATGTGGGCAACCGGTAGGGCGAAGCGGGCCGAACCGCCACCTCAACCGGGTCGACGGGCCGATTTCCCACGATATACGTGGGTTTTAGGCCCATCGGCGCGAGTTAGCGGCCCAGCAGGTGGACATCGACCAGGAAGGAGCGGCTGGCCACAACGTTGCTCTTCGAGGCGCGGCGGGAGACGCGTTTCGGCGAGCGCTTGCGGCTGCCCACTGCGCCGACCGCCCGCACCGCGGCGACGGTGGCGGCGCCGGCCAGGACCCCGCCGGCAGCGGCGATCGCGGCTGTGCGGACCTCGGTGCGCAGCACCGGCGAAGCCGGCTCCTCATAAGGAAGCGGCAATGCCCTCACCGGCTGCCCGGCGCCCTCGCCGGGGGGAACGTCCTCCTCGGCCAAGATCTCGCCGTCTAGCTCGATATCACTCACCGCGACGACTCTAGCGAGGCCCCAAGCCGCCAAAACTCAGGGGCCGGGTAATCCCCGGAACTTGCGGCTTTACGGCGCTACAGCGCCCGCTCGTAGAGCCGGTAGCGCTTGACGACCTTGCCGCCCATCCCCTCCATCGCCCGGTTCATCGGGCCGTTGGTCTCAAGGATCCAGCCCATCTCGCCGCCGCCGATCGCGCCCGGCCCAGCGGCCGTCTCCAGGTGCTTGAGGTAGAGGCAGGCGGCGACCCCGGTGTGGCGGTAGTCGTGCTTGACGCCGAGCGCGAAGACGCGCAGCTGGTCGACCTTGCCCTTGCCGAGCAGGAACTTGAGCCAGCCGAAGGGCAGCAGCCGCCCGTTCAACTTCGCCATCACCTGGTTGATGTCGGGCAGGGTCAGCGCCGCGCCGATCACCTCACCGTCCTTCTCGGCCATGTAGGCCCATTCCTCGTCGATCACCTGTTTCAGGTTCTTGGCCTGGAACTCGGCCTCGGAGTCGGTGATCGGGACGAAGCCCCAGTTGTCGCCCCAGGCCTCGTTGTAGACGTCCATGAAGCTGCGCACCTCGTCCGCCATGTTGCGCTTGCGCATGTTGCGGATGACGATCCCTTCGTCATTGAGGGCTTTTTCGGCGGCGACGTGGATCGAGGGATCGAAGCGCTCGCCCTCTTTGAGGTCGCCGAACTGCAGCTCCCACATCAGCAGGTCCATCGTCTTCCCGTAGCCCTCGGCCTCGATCAGCTCTCGGTAATAAGGCGGGTGCCAGGGCTCGAGGATCATCGGCCGCCGCTCGAAGCCCTCGATCAGGATCCCGACCTCCTCGTTGGTGGTGAAGTCCATCGGGCCGAGGATCCGGCTGCGGCCTTTCGACTTGGCCCACTCGGTCGCCGCCCCGAGCAGGGCCGCCACCACCTCGCGGTCGTCGATCGCCTCGAAGAAGCCGAACATCGCGTCGCTGCCGCCCTGGAACTCGTCCCAGCGTGAATCGACCTGGGCGCTGATCCGGCCGACCGGCTTGCCGTCGCGTTCGGCGATGAAGTACTCGGCCTCGGCGTGCTCGAAGTAGGGGTTCTTGTCGCGGTTGAGGAACTCCATCCGCTCGAAGATCAAGGGCGCCACCCACTGCGGGCTGTCGCGATGGATAGCGAAGGGGACCTTGACGAAGCGCTTGAGCTCGCCGCGGCTGCGAACTGGCTTGATCGAGACGCTTGCCATGGAGGCCGGAACCTACACTCTGGACATGAGCGAGACCGCGAAGGCGCCAGTTGACATCTTCGAGAAGGCACGCAGCCACGACCGCCTCGAGCAGCTCGAAGCGGCCAAGGAGCACGACCTCCTCCCCTATTTCCGGCTGCTCACCTCGCAGGCCGGCCCGGTGGTCGAGATGGAGGGGCGCGAAATGATCATGCTCGGCTCCAACAACTACCTGGGGCTGACCGGCGACGAGCGGGTCAAGCAGGCGGCGCGCGACGCGCTCGAGACCTACGGGACCGGCGTCACCGGCTCGCGGCTGCTGAACGGGACGACGCCGCTGCACGTCGAACTTGAGCGCGAGCTGGCCGAGTGGATGGGCGCCGAGGACGCGATCGTCTTCACCACCGGCTACCAGGCCAACCTCGGCTGCATCGGCACCATCCTCGGGCCCGCCGACACCGTCATCTGCGACTCCGGCGACCACGCCTCGATCCTCGACGGCTGCCGCCTTTCCGGGGCCAAGCTGCGCCCCTTCCGCCACAACCGGATGGACAAGCTGGAGAAGATGCTGCAGCGCGGGGCCGAGGACGGCGGTGGCGTCCTCGTCATCGTCGACGGCGTCTTCTCGATGGAGGGCGACGTCTGCGACCTGCCGCGGATAGTCGAGCTCTGCCAGGCCCACGGCGCCCGGCTGATGGTCGACGAGGCCCACGGCGCCGGCGTGCTCGGCCCCCGCGGCGCCGGCGCCTGCGAGCTGTTCGGCCTTGAGGACGAGGTGGACCTGCGGATGGGCACCTTCTCCAAGAGCCTCGCCTCCTGCGGCGGCTTCATCGCCGGCCCGGCCGACGTGATCGAGTACCTGCGGGTCAGCTCGCGCTCCTTCATCTTCAGCGCCTCGGCGGTGCCGGCCGCGGTCGGCGCGGCGCTGGCGGCGCTGCGCGTGATCCGCTCCGACGGCCCGCAGCTGTTCGAGGCCCTGCTCGCCAACGCCGAGTATCTGCGCGAGGGGCTGCGCCACCTTGGCCTCGAGGTGATCGAGCCGGGGACGCTGCCCGACGGCACCGTGGCGACCACCCCGGTGGTCCCGGTCGTGGTCGGCGACGACTGGCAGGCGGTGCTGCTCTGGAAAGCGCTCTTCGATGCCGGCGTCTACACCAACGTCGCGATCCACCCAGCGGTCCCGCCCGGAGGGGCGCTGCTGCGGACCAGCCTGATGGCGACCCACGAGCGCGAGCACCTCGACGCCGCGCTCGGCACGATCGCCCGCACGATCGAGGACTTCCCGGACCTTCCGCGGACCGGATCGGGCCGGTAACGAGATTTCAACATCCCCCGTTGAGGGGAGATTCAGCCTTGTCCGGATCGGGACAAACATCTCCGTCCCCGAAAAAGTTGCTCTTAGCGAACGACCCAGTACGGGTTATGTGACCACGGGCTTGCGTTGCCCCCTTCGACGGCATACCTTCCGACGGCGTCGATCGCACCACGCGGGTGGAGCGACCGGTTGAGAACTCGACTCGACCAGGCCCCGGCAAATGCCGCCGGCCCGGCGTAAAAGAGATGCCCAGTTAACGATTCTTTTTAGGAGGAGTCCCAGTGGACGCTGCCTCGATATCCCCTGCACAGACGCACAATTCATCAGTGCGGGCCCCCCAGCACATGCAGGCGCTTGAACGCGCCAACCTCGTCAGGCTCGCGCGAGCCGAGCTGAAGCGCTCGATCGCCCGGGGGGACGTCGATGCCTCCGAAGTGGTGCAGGAGTGCCCTTGGGAGACCGAGAGCATGACGATCGCCGAGCTGCTTGCCAGCCAGCGCCGCTGGGGCCAGACGCGGGTCCGCAAGTTTCTCGGCTCGCTCGCCCTCAACGAGAACAAGAAGCTCGGCACCCTGACCTCGCGTCAGCGCCTGCTGCTCTCGACCGAGCTGGCAAGCCGTGGCCGCAGCGAGCAGCGCGACGCCGTCCTCGCCTAGCCCCGACTCGAACTAACCTCGCAGCCCGCCGGCTTTGAAGCTGAGCCCACCTGAGGCTCGCCGAAAAGCCCGGCGGAGCGCGAGGAAGCTGGCCACGAAGGCGACGGCGCCAAGCCCCAAGCAGAGCGCCAGGATCAGGCCGGCGAGGTAATAGAGAGCGCCGACGAGCAGGACGAAGACGGTGCCGGCGAGCAGGGTCGTGTGGGAGCGGTAGCCGGCGAGGTGCTCACGCAGCGAGACCTCAAGGCCGCCGAGCCCGGCGAGGACCACCCCGATGCCGATATCGGTCGGCGACTGGCTGGCGAGGCCGATCACCAGCATCACGATCCCGGCGAGGACGGTCAGCTCGGCGAGCGGAAAGGCGCCCCAGGGGGCGGGCGGGCGCTCGTCGCTTTTTGGCGGGCGGCGGGCAGGCTGTGCCGGCGCCGGCCGCTTAGCCCGCTTGCGCTGCTTGCTCAACGGCCACAAGCCGCCCGGGTAACGGGCACCCGGACGAGACCTTTACCTGCCACCACCCCATCAGCATCCCGATCACGCCGAGGCGCGGGCGAGAATGCCAGTGGCCGCAGCCGGGCTCCCCGACATCGCGGTTGGAGACCCTGACCCACTTGTAGGAGGCGGGGTCCGCCAACATCCGCTGCAGCAGCTCGCGGTTGCGGGTCTCGACCACCGCTCGCTGGTCGAGGGCGACGCGGGCAGCGCCGATTCTGGTCGCGAGATCGTCGCGAACGCGCTCCAGCTCGCCGAGGTCGAGGACGCGGGGCTCGTTGGCCGCGGGGGCCACAGCGCAGTCGAGCTCGACCCGCGGAAAAGCCTCGGCGAAGAGCCCGGCCAGCTCCTGCTCGAGCCTGCCGATCTGGCGGCGCAACTCGACCCGCGCCAGCCGCTCGTCTCCACCGATGCGGAGCGCAGTGAGAGTGTCTCGTTCGAGCAGATCCGCCATATAGCCGCTTCTGAGTCTAGATCACGGCCCGACGCCATCTCAAGCGAGACTTGGTTAAGGCGCTAGGTATCCGAGATCTCAGTCAGCGCTCTGGCCACGTCAGGATCGAACTGGGTGCCAGCGCAGTCGCGCAGCTCAGCCAACGCTTTCTCCAAGGGCATCGCCTTGCGGTAGGAGCGGGTCGTGGTCATCGCGCTGAAGGCGTCGCAGCAGGTGACTATGCGGGCCTCGATCGGGATCTCCTCGCCGGCGAGGCCGTCGGGGTAGCCGCTGCCGTCGTAGTGCTCGTGCGAGGAGCGGACTATGCGCCCGACCTCGGAGAGGACGCCGCCGACACGTTTGAGCATCGTCTCGCCCTCGATCGTGTGCTGGTGCATTATCTTCCACTCGTCGTCGTCGAGCGGGCCGGGCTTGTTGATGATCTCCTTCGGCACGGCGATCTTGCCGACGTCGTGGAGGAGGGCGGCAAACTCGACGTTGCGACGGCGGCCCAGGTCGAGGCCGAGGCGGTCGGAGACGGCGAGGGAGAGTTCGACCACGCCGCGGCTGTGGCTGCCGGTGTAGGCATCGTCAGCCTCGACCACGTCGCCGAGCAGCATCGCCGTGCCCTGGTAGGCGCTGCTCAACTCAAGGGCCTGGTCGATGCGGGCGCGGCGCTCGCGCGAGAGGACGGCGAGGACCGCGGCCAGCGGGACGACCAGCAGGCAGACCGCCGGCCCAAGCTCGATTGCGGCGAAGGCGGCAAACAGCCCGATCGGGGCCAGGGCGCCGTCGAGCGCGTAGACCGGCGCCATCAGTTTGGCGAGGGTTCGAGGCGAGGTGCCCTCGACCATGCCAGCGCGAATCGTGGTTGCAGCGAAGTCGAAGGCGAACTGGGCGAGCAGGGCAACCGCATAGATCGGCCAGTTGTCCCAGGCAAAGACCTGAGCGCCGGCAATGACGAGGACCAAGGCAGGCCCCACCGAGTGCCAGCAGTCACCGAAGACGTGGAAGGCACGCTGGATGTTCGTGCGGCCAGTGGCGTAGTCAAGCATCCTGCCCAGCGCCCAGCTGAGGCTGACCACAAGCGGCACCATCGGGGTGGGGAGCAGGAAGAGCATCGGCACCAGGACCAGCTCGGTCGGCACCGTGTAGCCGTCGGCGATGTCGAACTTGGCGCGGCAGGTCGCTATATAGGCGGCGACGAGAAAGATCAGGACGGGCAGTTCCAGCGGTCGTGGAGACGGGATCAGCGAAGCCATCGCGACCGCGACGACGAGGAAGCTGACCGCTGCCGTGCCCTCGACCCGTCGCTCGCGCCCGTGGGCGCCGAGCAGCGCCCGCGCCCGCCCGAGGGCGAAGAGGTTTTCCAGCTCCGGTGTCTCGCTGACGGTTGCCATTTGTCTCAGGGGTAGCGGCCGGACTTGTAAGGCCGCGGGGATCTATCGGCTCGACAAGCCGAAATCCGTAGCCCTCGCAAGACAAGTACCACCGATTGTTGCGTGGAGCAACCCGATTAGTTAGCGAAAGAAAAGTAACTAGACGTTTGTTCGAAGTTTCTTAAGTACCCCCCTCGCCAGGCCGATCCCCGCCGCAGACACACCCACATAAGTCAGCTGAATAAGGGCAAACCTTTCGCGAGGAGGGGGCGCAAAGTCAGAGGTCTCGTGCCTAAAGCGCGAGATGGCTCAACTGCCAGCTTGGTTTTGACGACCAGGCTTTTTGGCCTGCGACAAGGAGGTTTCCCGAATGAAACTCAGCCGCACGATCACCGCTGTAACTGCAACCGCGCTTCTGGCCCTCGCCGCCTTCGCCGGCTCCGCCCAGGCGTGCTCCTACCCCGGCGCGACCCAGGTCTTTAAGCCCTGGGGCGACCAGAGCTCCTACGTGCTTGCCCCCGACGGCGGCTTCGAGGCCGGCGGCACGGGTTGGACGCTGACCGGTGGCGCCGCTGTCGTCGCCGGCAACGAGAGCTACAACGTCGGCGGCAGCGGCGACTCGAACTCGCTGGCGCTTCCCGCTGGCAGCTCGGCCGGCAGCCCGCCGGTCTGCATGGCGATCGACACCCCGTCCTACAGGCTGTTCGCCCGCAACACCGGCGACCCGTCCTCGAAGCTGCGGGTCGAAGCCGTCTACAAGCTGCTCGGCCTGGTCCAGACCAAGGTCGGCGCCACCATCACCGCGGGCCCGAACTGGGCGCCGACCCAGTCGGTCTCAACCGTCCTCGGCCTCTCGACCATCATCGGAACGCTGATCCCGAGCTCGGTCCAGATCCGCGTCACCCCAGCTGACAACAAGGGTCAGTGGCAGGTCGACGACCTCTACGTCGACCCCTTCGCCCGCCACTAACCAGGCTGGCTGAGTAATTCGGTAGAGCTGCCGTCGGGGTCTGACTCCGGCGGCAGCTCGCCTCCTCCTCTTGTTCGCGGGCCGAGGAGGTGGGCAATCGTGGCGACCGCTCGACTTGGTTCCCGTTCTACGTGATCCCAAGTGAATCGCGCCACTCGGTAGTCATTCAGGAGGAGATCCTGATCTCGCCGAGGGTCGCGCTCGAAAGCCGCCTTAGTGCCATGGCTGGCATAGCCGTCGGATTCCACAACGAGGCGCTGCTCAGGCCAGTAGAGGTCAACCTCGATTTCCTCGTCACCCACTCGTAACTTGTGATTGCAAAGGGGGCGCGGCAGACCCTCGCTCACAATCAACGGCAGCAGCATGGCCTCAAGCGTGCTCCTCACTAACGGCAGCTTTGAGTCTTCGGTCCGCCATGGCTCGATGATCTCCCGCAGCTGCGTGACCCCACGCCGTCCCCTGCCGTAGGTCATCGCTGCATCAATGGCCGTGATGTCGAGGCTGCGGAGCACAGCCGCCTGCCCTACGGCTCGCTGCAGCGACTTTCGACTTAGCATCCCAGCTAGGTCGACCAGCGTTCGGGATGGCGTTGTGCAGGGCACGCCATCGCAGCGGATGACCTCGCCGGGACCAAGCCCCCTGCAGCGATGGGGCCTGACCCCGTTAATTTTGCGTCCGGCCTGACCCGGAACGATCGTGTCGATCAGTGTCGGCGACCGATCCCGCAGCCCCAAGAGTGCCGCAGCGCTGAGATGCGAGATCACCGATCCGGCGCCGCAGGCCATCAACGCAGCCAAGAGCTCTCCACGGTGCCCTATCTCGCGGTGTCCCACGGCATAGACACCGCGGTGCAAGCGGTGAAGACGTCCGGCCTCGGCGCGCTGGCGGACTGCACTCGGAGTCAATCCGAGACGACCAAGTTGATCGAGAGTGACCACCCCATGCTGCTTCGCCGCGAGGCGGGCGAGTGCGTGATCCAGAGGTTTATCCGGGCGTGAGCGGTTCTTTTCGACAGCCATGCTGTCTTAAGGAACCGCGCGGAGAGAGTCTCCCCCTTTGGGCGCTCAATCAGGCGGAAGCTGCGGGCTCGGCCGACGGCTCTGGGTTGCCGTCAGCCTCGTCCGGGTCCGACTCTGGCGGCAGCTCGCCACCGCGGTCGGTGCCGGCGATCAGCTCGTCCGGGACTTTGTCCTCGGGGATGAAGCCCGACTTCATGCCGAAGTAGACGGCCTGGGGATGGTGGGCGATGATCGCCACCGTCGACTGCTCGGGCATCACGGCGTAGCCGCCGGAGAGGGTCATGCCGATCTCTTCGAGGCCGAGCAGGCGCCAGACTTTCTCGTGCTCGGACTGGTCCGGGCAGGCCGGGTAGCCCCAGGAGTAGCGGCGGCCCTGGTCGGGCTCGATCTGAAGCTGGCGGCGGACGTCGGAGTGCAGCCACTCGGCCAGGCCCTCGGCCGACTGCACGCCGAGGCCGTGGACGAAGAGCTGCTCGGCGAACTCACCTTCCTGCTCGAGCTTTTCGATCAGCTCGGTCACCTCGGGGCCGACCGTGACGCCCTGCAGCGCGACCACGTCGCGCACGCCGGAATCGTCGAGCGGGCGGAAGAAGTCGGCCAGGCAGATGCGGTCGTGCTTGGGCTGGCGCGGGAAGACCAGCCGCTCGATCTCGCGGTCGTGGTCCTCGGGATCGAAGACGACCAGCTCGTTGCCGTCGGCGTTGGCCGGGAAGTAGCCGAGGCGGGCACGCGGGTGCAGGTAGTCCTGCTCGCGCCACATCCGCTCGAGGCGGGGGGCGAAGCCCTCCTCTTCGTCGGTGCCCTCGACCAGCTCGCGCCAGGCCTCGCCCTTGACCCCGCGCCCGCCCCAGTGCAGCTTGAAGAGCACGTGGCGGTCGAGGTAGGGGAAGACCTCCTCGAACTCGACCGCGATCTCGCGCGCTCCCCAGAACGGCGGCTCGGGGACCGGCGCATCGGTGCGCGCCGCCGAGCGGACGCTTGCGTCAGTGGTCGGCGGCGAGTCGTCGATCACGACCGGCTTCTCGCGCAGCTGCTTGGCCTCGCCACGAATCCGCTCGACCAGCGCCTCGCGGGCCGGCTCGTCGATCAGGGCGTCCATCGTGTCGAGCCCCTGGAAGGCGTCCTTGCAGTAGAAGACGCCGGGCTCGTAGACCTCGTCGGACTCTTTGCCCTTCGGGTAGAGGTTGCGGCGGCCGAAGTCGCGGTTGATCGCGGCCCCGCCGATCAGCACCGGGAACTCAAGCCCGCGCTGGTGCAGCTCCTGGATGCAGATCGGCATCTGCTTCGAAGTGGAGACGAGGAGGGCGGAGAGGCCGATCGCGTCGGCTTCGTTCTCGACCGCGGCCTCGATGATCGCGTCGACCGGGACCTGCTTGCCGAGGTCGATCACGGTGTAGCCGTTGTTGGTGAGGATCGTGTTGACCAGCGACTTGCCGATGTCGTGGACGTCGCCGAAGACGGTCGCGATCACGACTATGCCCTTGGTGTGGCCGTCCATGCGCTCGAGGTAGTTCTCAAGCTGGGCGACGGCGCGCTTCATCACTTCGGCCGACTGCAGGACGAAGGGCAGGATCAATTCGCCGGCGCCGAATTTGTCGCCGACCTCCTTCATCGCCGGCAGCAGCACCTTGTTCAGGGTCGGGACGGCGCCGATCTTCTCGACCGAGCGGTCGATCCAGTCCTCCACCCCGTCCTTCTTGCGGCGCAGGATGTGCCAGTGCAGGGCCTCCTCGGGCTCCATGCCCTCGGTCGGGTCGCCCGCCTCCTCGGCGGCCTCCTCGCCTTTCGACTCGAAGTGGGAGATGAAGCGCTCAAGGGCGTCCTCGCGGCGGTTGAAAACGAGGTCGTCGGTCAGCTCGCGCTCGTCGTCGGGGATCTCGCTGTAGGGGGTGATGTGGTTGGGGTTGACCATCGCCAGGTCGAGCCCGGCCTCGACGCAGTGGTGGAGGAAGACCGAGTTGAGGACGGCACGGGGCCGCGGAGAGACGCCGAAGGAGACGTTGGAGACGCCGAGCGAGGTCTTGACCCCGGGCAGCTCGGCCTTGATCCGGCGGATGCCCTCGATCGTCTCGACCGCCGACGGCCGCCACTCCTCGTCGCCGGTGGTCAGGGTGAAGGTCAGCGCATCGAAGATCAGCGACTCGGGGTCGAGCCCGTGGTCACCGCAGGCGATATCGCGCAGGCGCTTGGCGATCTCGACCTTGCGCTCAGCCGTCTTCGCCATCCCGACCTCGTCGATCGTCAGCGCGATCAGCGCCGCGCCGTGCGCCTTGGCCAGCGGCGCGACTACGTCGGCCTTGTCGCGGCCGGCCTCGAGGTTGATCGAGTTGACGATCGCGCGGCCGGGGATCTGCTCGAGGGCGGCTTTGATCACCTCTGGTTCGGTCGAGTCGACCTGGATCGGAGCGGGCTGGGTTAGCGAGATCCGCTCGACCACCTGCCGCATCTGCTCGTCCTCGTCGGCGCGCTCGGTCAGCGCCACGCAGACGTCGAGCACGTGGGCACCGCCTGTGACCTGGTCCTCGGCGACCTGGACCAAGCCGTCGTAGTCGTCTGCGAGCAGCAGTTCCTTGGCTTTTTTCGAGCCCTGCGAGTTGACCCGCTCGCCGACCAGGGTCGGCCGCGGCTCCTGCACCAGCGGGGTCGAGGTCATCATCGAGGAGACCTCGATCTGGCCTGGCGCGGGACGCTTGCTGGGGACCTTGCCGTCGACCCGCTCGCGGATCGCGGCGATGTGCTCGGGCGTGGTGCCGCAGCAGCCGCCGACGATGCCGACGCCGTAGCGCTCGACGAATTCGCCCAGGGTCGCGGCCAGCGGCCCTGGCTTCTCGGGGAAGATCGTCTCGCCGTCGGGCCCCTGCAGAGGCAGGCCGGCGTTGGGGATGCAGTGGACCGGGACCGGCGCGGTCTCGCCGAGGAAGCGGATCGCGTCGCGCATGTCCTCGGGGCCGGTCGAGCAGTTGAGCCCGATCACGTCGACCTCGAGCGCGATCAGCGTCGTCAGCACCGCCTGGATATCGGTGCCGAGCAGCATCTTGCCGCCCTGGGGCAGGAGCGAGACGCTGGTCTGGATCGGCAGCATCCGGCCGGTCCTGGCGAACGCCTCGCGGGCGCCGAAGATCGAGGCCTTGACCTCGAGGATGTCCTGCGCGGTCTCGATGATGATCAGGTCGGCGCCGCCTTCGACCAGCCCCGTCGCCTGCTCGGTGAAGACCTCAGCCAGCTGGGCAAAAGAGATGTCGCCCAGGGTCGGGTCGTCGGAGGCGGGCAGGAAGCCGGTCGGCCCGATCGAGCCGGCGACGAAGCGGTCCTCGCCGACCGCCTTGCGGGCGATTTCAGCGGCCTTGGTGTTGATCTCGAGCGTGTGCTCGCCCAGGCCCCACTCGTCGAGCTTGATCCGGCTGGCCTGGAAGGTGTCGGTCTCGACCACCTCGGCGCCGGCTTCGACCATTGAGGCATGGACGCCCTCGATCACATCGGGCCGGTTCAGCACCAGCGCCTCGTGGCATTTGCCCAAAAGCCCGCCGTAGTCCTCCTGGGTCAGGTCGAACTGCTCCAGGGTCGCGCCCATGCCACCGTCGAAGACGATGACGCGCTCAGCGGTTGCAGCTATGAAGTCTCGATCAGCCATGACCTAGAGAGGCTACCGGGACCGTTCCGCTGTTCCTTCTCTCCGCATACCGGGCATTAAGAACGGCGGAGGCGGAATCAGCCGCGCATGCCGAGGCGACGCTTGAGGTCGCGGGCGTTGAACGCCTGGGCGATCCGGCCGACCAGCTTGCGGCGGCCTTTCGAGTAGGGGAACCAGGTCGGCTCCCGCTTGCCGCTCATCCGCGTCACCACGACCGACTCCGGGCGGCAGTACTTCTTGATCCCGTACTCGCCGTGCCGGAAGCCGATGCCCGACTCCTTCCAACCCCCCATCGGCACGTCCATTGCCAGGTAGTTGACAAGGACGTCGTTGACGTTGACCGCGCCGCACTCGACCCGGCGGGCAACGCGCTCCGCCCGCTCCTTCTCACCGAAGACCGAGGCGGAGAGTCCGTAGCGGGTGTCGTTGGCGAGGCGCAGGGCCTCCTCGGAGTCGCGCACCTTCATCACCCCGACGACCGGGCCGAAGGTCTCGTCGCGCATCACCTTCATCGAGTGGTCGACGTCGACCAGCACCGTCGGTTCGAAGTAGTCGCCCGGCCCCTCGACCCGCTTGCCGCCGGTCAGAGCCTTGGCCCCATTGGCGAGCGCGTCATCGACCTGTCCCTCGACGATCGCGGTCTGATTGGGGGAGGTCATCGCGCCGACATCCCTTTCGGGAGTGCGGCCGTCGGCGCCCTGGCGCAGGCCGTTGACCTCCTTGGCCAGCTTCTGCACGAACTCGTCATAGGCGGGCTCCTCGACGTAGATCCGCTCGACTGAGATGCAGATCTGCCCCGAGTTCATCATCCCGCCGTAGGTCGCCGCGTTGGCCGCCCGGTCGAGATCGGCGTCGGCGAGGACGATCATCGGGTCCTTGCCGCCAAGCTCGAGGCTGACCGGGGTCAGGGTGTCGGCGGCGCGCTTCATCACTTTGCGGCCGGTTCGGTCGGAGCCGGTGAACTGGATGAAGTCGACCTCGTCGACCAGCGCTTCGCCGGTCTCGCCGGTGCCCTGGACGCAGTCGAGGACATCGGGCCCGCCGATCTCGTTCTTCCAGGCTTCGATCACCTCGATCAACCCGAGCGGAGTGAACTCAGAGGGCTTGATCACGACCGCGGCGCCAGCCTGCAGGGCGGGGATCGCGTCGCCGAGGGCGAGGGTCAGCGGGAAGTTCCAAGGGCTGATGATGCCGACCACCGGGAAGGGCCGGTACTGGATGCTGAGCTTCTTCGAGGCGAGCAGGGGCGAGTGCGGGCGGACGCTCTCCTCGCCGATGAACTTGCCGGCCTTGGTCCCGTAGAAGTTGATCAGGTCGGTGAGGTAGATCCCCTCGGTCGTCGCATCGGCGCGGACCTTGCCGGTCTCGGCCTGCATCGTGTCGCCGACACGCTCTTTGTTGTCGAGCAGCCAGTCGCGCAGCTTGCCGAGCCAGTGGTAGCGGCCCTCGATCCCAAGCGCCTCCCACTCGGCCTGGTGCGAACGCACCCGGGCCACGGCCTCGGCCACCTTCTTGGGCGAATCGACCGGGACGCTGGCAATCACCGCGCCGGTGGCGGGATTGTGCACCTCGAAGCTCCCGCCGGCGCCGTTGGCGCTCGCCCCGTTGATGGCCTCCGTGCTCGCCTCTGCAGTTCCGCTCTCCACCTGACCGCTCCCTTTCAAAGTTGGCTGGTCAGCCAACTGTACCCGCCCCAGCGCCTCATGGGTGGATCAAATCCGAGCGCTTGCCCGGTGCGAGGGCGTTTCAGCGAGGGACGAGGCGGTAGACGGGGCCCGCCTGCGAGGTGACGTAGATGTGGCCATGGTCGTCGGTTCCGAAGGAGGTCGGGCTTTCGACGGCGAGGCCGAGCTTGCGGTCGCCGCTTGCCTTGCCCAGGTGCGGGACGAGGCTGCGCAGCTGGCCCTCGCAGTAGTCGGCGTAGAGGTAGCGGCCGTGCAGGCTCGGCAGGCTGGGGTCGCCGACGACGTAGCCGCCGATGATCGAGCAGCTGCCGCCGGCGCGGCTGTGGCTGTAGGCGAAGATCGGCTTCGTCGTCCCGCCCGGGTCAGGCGTGCCGCTGTTTTCTTCCTTATAAGGAGCGAAGCCCTCAAGCGCGTCCCAGCCGAAGTTGGCGCCGCTGGCCGCGCCGACCGTCGTGTAGTCGACCTCCTCGAACCGGTTCTGGCCGACATCGCCGATCGCCAGCCGCGGCTGCGCCGCGCTGACCGTGTCGAAGGAGAAGCGGAAGGGGTTGCGCAGGCCGTAGCTGTAGATCTCGTCGCGTCCCGGCTTGCCGACGAACGGGTTGCTCGGCGGCACCGAGTAGGGAGCATCGCCAGAGGGCCGCGGGTCGATCCGCAGCAGCTTGCCGAGCAGCACGTCCTTGTTCTGGGCGTTGTTGGGAGGATCGCCGCCGGAGCCGCCGTCGCCGGTGCCGAAGTAGAGGAGGTCGCCGAGGAACTGCATCTGGCCGCCGTTGTGGTTCGAGTTGACCGGGTGCGGGATCTCGATCACGGCGCGGCGCGAGCCCGCCGCCGCCTTGATTGGGCTGGCGCGTTTGTATTCGTCGATCCTGATGTTGCCGTCGTGGTCGACGTAATAGACGTAGAAGCTGCCGCTGCTCTTGTAGTCGAGCGGGAAGGCGATCGAGAGCAGGCCGCGCTCGCCTTCGAAGCTGACCAGCCCGGAGATGTCGAGGAAGGGCTGCTTCAGCCGGTGGCCGTTGCGCAGGACCGCAACCTTGCCCGACTGCTCGACGACGAAGACGAGGTTCGGGTAGCCCGGCGCGCCGGCGACGTAGACCGGGCTGTCGAAGCTGCCGATCTTCTTCAGGCCGACGCCGCCGCTTGCCTTCGAGGCCTTGGTCTGGACGACGCTGGATCCCGACTGCTTGGCCGAGCCGCAGGCGGGCAGCGCCAAGGCGAGCAAGGCGGCGAGGGAGAAGCTGGCGATCGCATGGCGACCCATGCGGGAAAAACTAGCGGCTGGCGCTCTTCGGTTCTTCGATTTCGACGACTTCGCCGCTGTCGGTGACTTCGGTATTGGGCGGGATGCTGGAGACGTGGACCGCGAAGGAGCCGCCCGGCTTGACCCCGCTGCTCGTCTCGGCCTTGGCGCTGCCGCTGAGCCCGGCGTCGACTCCGTAGAGAAGGATGTAATCGCCGGCCCTGACCGCGTTCAGCTTCCAGACCGCCTCGGTGGTCTTGCCCGGCTTCAACGGGCCGAAATCGAAGGTCTTCGGGTTCGAGGTGACGGCGCCGCCAGGCGTGTTGGAGCCAGCGAATTTCGGATAGCCGGCCGAGAGCACCCAGATCGGCCGGTCGGGCTGGGCGAGGCCGGCCCGCGGGTCGCGGAAGCCGAAGGGCAGGGCCGAGGTCTGGCCCTCCTTGCCGGCGAGCGAGGTGGTCACGGTAAGAGCCGGGATCGTCTTCGTGCCGGTGTTGCGGACGCCGAGGCGCAGCAGCGAGGTCTGGCCGAGGCGCTGCGAGGTCGGGAATGCAGCGGTCACGACCTGGACCTTGAAGGTGCCGGCCGGCTGGTTGGCATCGGAGGAGGAGCCGCCTCCACAGGCGGCGATCGAGACCGTCAGAGCCGCAGCGACCGCGCCCGCTCCGAGGGAGCGAAGGCGGGAACGCCGAGCGTTTGTGCAGTTCCCCCGCAAACCGGCCGGAACATACCACGGGGTTTGCGCCCCTCCCACGCCTTTTTCGCGGCCCCGAATTCGTTAGCCCGATCTCAACAGTCGTGTAACCGTCGGCCGCCCACTCATCCCATAGACTGATTCGACTGGGTAAGGAGCCGCACTTGCGTGGCTTCGCTTCTGGAGGAGCAGATGGTCGGAACCGCAGTTAACAGGGCATTTTCGCCCGCCAAGTCCTTGTTCGAGGTGGTCGGAGAGATGATGCTCCTGACCGCGAGAACGATTGTCTCGGCGATCAAACCCCCCTACCCCTATGGGGAGGAGTTCATCGGCCAGTTCCTCTTCGCCCTGCAGCTCTGCTGGTTCCCGCTGCTGGTCTCGACCGTCGCCTTCGGCTTCGGCGCGCCAGGCCTGCAGGCGGCCAACTTCCTCTCGCTGTTCGGCGCGCTCGACCGGCTCGGCGGCTTCTTCGTGCTCGCCTCGATCCGCGAGTTCGCGCCCTTCGTCACCGCCGTCGTCGTCGCCGGCGTCGCCGGCACCGCGATCACCGCCGACCTCGGCGCCCGCAAGATCCGCGAGGAGCTCGACGCCCTGCAGGTGCTCGGCGTCGACCCGATCAAGAACCTGGTCGTGCCGCGCTTCCTGGCGCTGATGCTGATCACCGGCCTGCTCGACATCTACGCCCTGGTCTTCGGGATCAGCGGCGGCATCCTCACCGAGATGCTCTACCACCAGCCGCTCGGCGGCTTCTTCGCCACCCTCTTCTCCAACGCCTCGATCACCGACCTCTGGGGCTCGGTGATCAAGTGCACGCTGTTCGGCGCCCTGATCGCCGTCGTCTGCTCATATAAAGGGATGACCGCGTCCGGGGGCGCCGCCGGCGTCGGCCGCGCCGTCAACGAGGCCGTCGTCATCTCCTTCATGGGCGTCTTCGCCTTCAACTACGTCTTCACCCAGACCCTGCTCGCCACCAACCCCGAGCTGCAGACGATCCGATGAATCCCTGGCTCGCGGTCCCGCGCGGTTGGCTCGACTCCTTCGGCGAGATCGCCCGCTTCGGCGGCATGGTCGCCGGCCAGGTCTACTCGGGCCGGGTCCTGCGCTTCTTCGGCGAGAGCCTGCGCCAGGCCGGGATCCTGATCCTCGGCTCGGCCCTGATCATCTGGGGCCTGGTCTTCACCCTCGGCCTGCAGTGCGGGATCGAGGGTGCCTACCTGCTGCGCGCCCAGGGCGCGCCCGCCTACGCCGGCGTCTTCTCGGCCTGGTGCGACCTGCGCGAGATCATGCCCTACGCCTTCGGCTACATGCTGGCGGCCAAGGTCGGGACCGGGATCGTCGCCGAGCTCGGGGCGATGCGGATCTCCGACGAGATCGACGCACTCGAGGTGATGGGCGTGCCCCCGATCACCTTCCTCTGCGCGACCCGCCTGCTCGCCGCCTGGATCGCCTTCCCCTTCATGTACCTGGTCGGAATCGGCGTCATGTACTCGGCCAGCTACCTCGCCGTCGTCAAACAGATCGGCGATGTCTCCTCCGGCGGCTACTTCCTCATCTTCTGGGAGTTCCAGAACCCTCCCGACCTGATCTTCAGCTTGGTCAAGGGGATGGTGATGGCGACCGCGATCGTGATGGTCGGCTGCTACTACGGCTACACCGCCTCTGGCGGCCCGGTCGGGGTCGGCACCGCGACCGCGAAGTCGATGGTCCTCAATATCGTCTTAGTTCACATCATCGGGATGCTTGGCACCCTTGTCTTCTGGGGCGCCAACCCACGAGCGCCAATAGGAGGCTGACCTTGTCGGACGAGCCCAACCAGACCCCTGCCCCGAGCCCGGCTTCGGGTCCCTACGTCGGCGAGGACGGCAAAGTGATGGGCAAAGACTTCGTCATTCCCGGCGTTGACCCATCCGAGTCCGATCCCTACCGCTTCCACACCGGCCGCAAGCGTGACCACGGCGGCGAGGACGCGATCGAGATCATCGACCTGGTCAAGCAGTTCGGCCGGGCGCGGATCCTCAACGGGCTCAACCTCGGCCTGCCCGAGGACCAGGTCTCGATGGTGCTCGGCCCCTCGGGCACCGGCAAGAGCGTGCTGATCAAGCACATCGTCGGCCTGCTGCAGCCGGACTCCGGCGACGTCCTGGTCCACGGCGAGTCGATCCCGAGCATGACCGACGACGAACTCTTCGAGGTCCGCAAGAAGTTCGGCCTCCTCTTCCAGGACGGCGCCCTCTTCGGCTCGATGAACATCTACGACAACACCGCCTTCCCGCTGCGCCAGCACACCGACAAAAGCGAGGAAGAGATCGCCGAGATCTGCAACCGCCGACTCAAGGAGGTGGGGCTGACAGAGGCGATCTACAAGATGCCGAACGAGCTCTCCGGCGGCATGCGCAAGCGCGCCGGCTTCGCCCGGGCGCTGGTGCTCGACCCGCAGATCGTGATGTTCGACGAGCCCGACTCCGGCCTCGACCCGGTCCGCACAGCGCTGCTCTGCGAGCTGATCCGCGAGGTCCACGCCGAGAACGGCGGCTGCTACCTGACGATCAGCCACGACCTCAACACGGCCCGCCGCATCGCCGACTTCCTCGCCGTGCTCTGGAACGGCAAAATCGTCGAGTCGGGGCCGAAAGAAGAGCTGTTCGACTCCGAAAATGAGTTCGTCGCCCAGTTCCTCAAAGCGGACGTGCACGGTCCGCTCTCGATGGATTGACCGCGATTGCCGGCTGGGCGGCCCGCCACGCGCGGGCAGTCCTCGCCGTGTCGGTTGTCCTGGCGCTGGCAGCCGGCGCGATCGCCACTCAGCTGCCGACCGATGCCGGGACCGGGACGCTGGTCGACTCGGACACGGCCAGCTCACAGGCGACCCAGCATGTACGCGAGGTCTTCGGCGATGACCCGGTCGTCGTCCTCGCCGAGGGGGACCTGCAGGGGCTGATCCTGACCGAAAACCTCGGGCGCCTGCTGCGGCTCGAGGGCTGCCTCGCGGCCAAGGTCCCGGCGAAGGGCGAGCCGATCCCGGGGCCCTGCGCCGAACTGGCTCAGACCGGGGCGGTCAAATACGTCGCCGGGCCGGCCACTTTCCTCAACGAGGCGGTGATCCAGGTCGACAACCAGCTCAAGCGCCTGTCGGCCAATCGCAGCCCGGCCGAACTGCGCGAACTGCTGCTGCAGGTGGCGACGAAGTACGGGATCACCAGCCTGCCGAGCCTCAGCAACACCGACTTCCTGGCGACGATCGTCTTCGACCTGAGCCAGGCGCGCGGCACCCCCAAGGCCCGCCTCGCCTACCTCTTCCCCAACAGCCACTCGGCCCAGATCGTGGTCCGGCTGCGTCCCAACCTGAGCGAATCCGAACGCCACCACGCCCTCGAACTGATCCGCGCCGTCGTCGCCGACACCACGCCGCGCAAGGCTTGCCCGTTCGAAGGCAAGCCTGCCCCCTGCTTCCAGCTGCACGGCGGCCACTACGTCGTCTCCGGGGCGCCGATCGTCGTCGACGGGCTCTCGCGGGCGCTGAAGGACGCGCTGCTGGTGCTCTTCGCCGTCGCCGTCGCCGTGATGGCGCTGACCCTGGCGATCGTCTTCCGCTCACGCTTCCGGCTGCTGCCGCTGGCGCTGGCACTTGCCGCGGCGGGGCTCACCTTCGGCTTACTTGACCTAGTCGGCGGCTCGCTGACGATGGCCTCGATCGCGGTTCTGCCGATCCTGATTGGGCTGGCGGTTGACTACGCGATCCAGCTGCAGGCTCGGTATGACGAGGCGGTTGAGGCTGGGCTGCGGGGGGTCGAGGCGGCTCGCCAGGCTGCAGCGAGTGGGGGCCGCACCATCGGCACAGCATGCCTCGCAACCGCAGCCGGCTTCCTCACCTTACAGCTCTCCCCCACGCCGATGGTCCGCAGCTTCGGCTTGCTGTTGGTGGTGGGAGTTGGGGTCGCCTTCGGGTTGGCGATGACAGCTGGTTTTGCTGCGCTCAGCCTGCGAGTCGAGAGAGGCGAGGGGGGTGCCCCTCCTGGTGCTGGGTTTTTCGCCTCGCGCGCTGCTTCTCTCGCCGACTGGTCTGTGCGAAAAAGAGGACGCCGCAGCCAGGAGGGGCGCCCCCCTCGGTCCTCTGAGCGGGCGGTTGATCTTGCGCTGACGCATTCAGGGCGAGTGCTTGCTGTTGGCGTGGCCCTGGCCGTGATCGGCTGGGCCGCGGGGACTCAGATATCGACAACCTCCGACATCCGCCAGCTGGCACCGCAGAGTCTGCCTGCCGTTCACGACTTGAACGAGTTGCAGGATGCGACTGGCGTTTCTGGGGAGCTCGATGTCAGCGTTGAAGCTCCAGACCTCACGGATCCGGCGACGGTTGAATGGATGGCCGCCTTTAAGAAGCGGGTGCTCAAGGCAAATGGGTTCGATGGGCCGAAAGCGTCGTGTCTGAGCGCCGAAATCTGTCCTGGCCCGGCGCTCTCCGATTTCGTTGCCGGAGGTGGCGAGACGCTGACCCAGCAGGGCATCCGGGCCACTGTTGCTCAGCTGCCGGACTATGACTTGGCTCAGGTTGCGCCTCGAGATCCGCAGACTGGAGAACTCGGGAACACAGCGTTGATGGCGTTTGGCATTCGCGCTCAGTCACTCGATGACCAGCAGGCGTTGATTGAACGGGTGCGGGAGGAGATTGGAACACCCGGGACCGCTGGTGGGCCTCCGGCTGGGGTCAATGTGGAGCTGACTGGGCTGCCGGTGATCGCTGCCGAATCGGCTTCCGATCTCTCCAGCAGCCGCTACTGGCTGGCGCTGGCTGGGATCGTGCTTGTCGCGCTGACCCTGCTCGCCGTCTATCGCTCGCTGTCGCGGGCTCTGGTGCCGTTGGTTCCGATCGTGCTCGCCACCGGCTGGTCCTCGCTGGTCCTCTGGATCACTGGGACTCCGCTTAATCCGATGTCGGCTGCGTTGGGGGCGCTGACAATCGCGATCGCTACCGAGTTCAGCGTCATCCTCGCCGCCCGCTTCCATCAGGAGAAAGAGGCTGGGCGGCCGCTGGCCGAGGCGCTGCGGCAGGCCTACGCCCGAACCGGGGCCGCGGTCCTCGCCTCCGGCATCACCGCCACCGCCGGCTTCGCGGTGCTGATCGCCAGCGACATCCAGATGCTGCGTGACTTCGGCTTCGTCACCGTCATCGACCTCACCGTCGCGCTGCTGGGAGTGATGCTGGTGCTGCCGGCGACCTTGGTCTGGAGGGAGGGCCGGTGAAAGATCGCTACTCGATCACGGTCGGCCTGATCTTCCTGGCGCTGGTCGCCTTCGCCTTCCTGCACGGGGTCGGCGGCAGCGACCAGGGCACGCTCGGACTCGACAAACTGCCGGCGCGCTGGCCGCTGCCGGAGTTCGCGGTGCCGGCGGGCGCCAGCCAGCTCGAAGGCGACGCCAACGTTGCTCAGGACAATTGCGAATCGTCCGAGGTCCCCTGCCCGGACAGCGCCAAGCGAACCCCCGCCTGCCACGTTGCCGGCGCCGACGTGATCCGGGTGTGCGACCTCTTCGACCGGCCGCTGGTGATCTCTTTCTGGTTCACCAAGGGGGGCGGCGATTGCGCCGATCGCCAGGACGTGGTCGAGCAGGCATTTCGCCGCTACCGTGGGCGGGTGAACTTTCTTTCGCTGGACGTGCGCGATGGTCGCGACACGGTTCGCGAACTGATCCACCAGCACGGCTGGACGATGCCGGTCGGCTATGACCGCGACGGAGCGGTCGCCAGCCTCTATCGGGTGGGCGGCTGCCCGACCCTGGCCTACGCCTTCCCCGGCGGCACCCTGCAGAGCGCGAGCGTCGGCAACTTCACCGTGGCCCAGCTGGACGCCAGGATCGACGAGTTGCTGCGGGCCACTCGAGAAGCGGAACAGAGCTGAGATGACCGCGGGCGCCGGCGCCGGACCGAGATGGGAGCCTGCCCCCGAGCAGGGCTGGGTCGCCCCCCACGTGGCCGAAGAGTTTCCCGGCCTCGGAATCGCCTGGATCGAGATCGACTGCTCCCCAGCGCGCAGCTCCGACACCGTACGCGGCCGCCTGCGCGAACTCTCCGACCGCTTCTTCGGCGCCCACGCGATCCACATGCGCGAGCGCCCGATCCCCTGGGCCTACCGCGTCTTCTTCCGCCAGATCGGCCTCGACCCCGACCGCACCCGCACCCCGGTCGAGCAGCTGGCCTTCGAGCGAATCCGCGAGGGCGCCTTCAAGACCCAGGGAATCCCGGCCGACGCGCTGACGATCGCGACCGTCGAGACCGGTGTAGCTCTGCGCGCCTTCGACGCCGACCGGCTGGACGGACGGCTCTGCATCCGCGACTCGGCCCCAGGCGAGTCCCTGGCCGGCCGGCCCAGCGAGCTGGCCCAGGGCACCCTCGTCGTCGCCGACGACCGCGACCCGGTCGGGCTGCTGTTTGGGACCACGGCCAAAGGCCGTGAGGTAGAACCAGAGACCCGCCGCGTCGCGATCGTCGCCGTCCAGGTAAAGGGCGTCCCCCAGATCTCGGTCGACGAGGCGCTGTGGATGGCGGCGGCGACGCTTGAGGCAGCTTGAGACCTGGAACGCAAGCGAGCCCCGGATGGCCATGCCATCCGGGGCTCGCTTGAACAAGCTTCGTCAGAGGCGAAACGCCAGCTCAGCCTGTAGCCGCCCAGGTGCCGTAGACGTCTTTCCCGGACTGATTGCTTTTGATCAGCATCCCCAGCACAGCCCCGACCTTGCCAGCGCCAAATCCAGAGGCGTCTGGCTTCAGGAGAAGCCTGAATTCCGATTCGATTTCTGGTTCTTCTGCGATGTACACGCAGAAGTTGCCGCTCAAAGCTTTGGGTTCGGTTGCTGACCCAGGGCAGCGCGTTCCTCCCGAGGCACCTTTTTTCACGATCACGGCCGTATCGGTAGGTTCACCAGAAAGGGGAGTAAACGTGGGTTCGGTTCCCAGCGGGATGGGGAACGAAATCGGCATGGTCACAAACCTAGATTCTGCCGGCGGAGTGGTGGTCTGACCGATCGCAAAAACACCCGTCTCCGTTTTCCCTGCGGGAAGAGGGCCTGCGGTGCTGATTGCGCCTGTCGTCCCTGTGGTTCCAGTCGTTCCGGTTGAGCCCGTCGTACCGGTCGCTCCGGTCGCGCCCTTTGGCCCGGTTGCCCCAGTCCCACCCGTCGCGCCATCAGCCCCCGTCGCTCCGGTGGCGCCCAGGGCACCGTTTGCGCCATTGGTGCCATTGGCACCGTCTTTGCCAGCGGGTCCTACCGGTCCCTGGGGACCGGTGCCCTGGAACTTCTTGGCTTCCGTCTGAGCGATCTTCTTGACTTCCTTCTTCTGCGTTCCGCTCAGACCACCCGACGCAGCAAATGCCCCGCCAACCATGGCGAAGACGAGTGCGACTACAGCTATTACCCCCGGTATTCCAAATCTTTTCCTTAGCGTTGAGAACATCAGTTACCTCTCCTCTGGATGTTTGGCATTCCCATGACTCCCCCGGCTTCCAGCCGATATCAGGCGCTGCTCCCAGGCATCTGGACCCAATCCAGATGCCTGAAAGTTAAAAAGACGGGTCCATATACCTCAAGAACTTAACACGTTTTTGTGTCACTTTCTGCCACCCTTCCCGCAATCATTCCCGAGCGCCGGGAACTGATCAGCCCTCTTGCCGTTCTGCCCTAGGAGCCGAACCGTGATCCTTGCCTTGCGCTTGGCCGTGCAGAGGTCGCGTGAATTGACCAGCAGGCCCTTGTTGCCGCCTTTCATCTTCAATGTGAAATTGCTGACCGGGGCATCGGGAAGGCTTTCGATAGTCGTGCGGATCCCCCCATGGACGGAATCGATGCGACCGTCGAGATCAATCTCCAACGGGCGGGAAGGTGGGCCTCTGAGAGCAATCACCAGGTCGGGCAGCTTGTTGCTGGAGGAGCGCAGGTAGACAGGGCCAGCGAGCGGCTCGTCGAGCAGTGGCGTTGTCGCTTCGGCATAGCCGTAAATCGAGCCGCTGGGGCAGGCACCGGCCGCAAACTGAGGCCGGGTGCATACAGTGTTGATATGACCCTGGTCCAAAAACTCCGAATGTGGCAACGCGACCTGGGCGAAAGCAGCGTTGGTATAGCCCGCCCCCGGAGGGTTGCTGAACGTCGCCGTAAGGGCGGGGTGAGCGTTTCTCGACGTGCCACCGTGAAGCGTTGCCTTGAGCTTAGGCTTGAAGGCGAGATTCTCACAACCCCCGACCTGGAAGGGGGCGCTGGCGCTCGAGCTCTTCCCGTTGGCGCCGGTCACCTGGGCGCCGATCGAGAACTTGTCACAGCTGGTCGGGGTCAAGATAAAGTCCGGCCTGTCGAGGTTGACCTTGACCGAGCGAAGCGCAACTGGAATTCCCTGTAAAACGTCAGGAATTGGGTCCGTGATGGTACTCAGGCGGCCGGTGACCGGATCGAGATAGACGGCTGCCCGCACCACAACATCGCCGAGGTCGAAAGGACCGGCGACGGCGGGGATGATAGCCACCGTGCTGAGCGGAGCGCCCTTGTAGGGGCCTGCCAGGTAGAGCTTGCCCGAGACGTAGATCGGAGCGTTGCCTATTCCCGCTCCGGAGGTGACCGTGCCCAGCTGAGAGGAGGCCGGACAACTTGCAACGGCCTGCTCTGCTTTCCCCGTCTTGTGGGCCGCCGTCACGATTGCCGCGTCTGAACAAGTCGCGATCCCGGCCAGCTTGCCGGTCAGGCCCGAAGGCAAGTTGAAGGTCAGCCCCTTTAACTCCTGTTCGCCATCTTTTCTGGTCAGCTTGAATTCAAAGGGGGAGAAAGTGTCGGCCCCGGCGCTCAATGTGCCGGCGTTGAAGCTGGGGGTAAATGGTCGCGCGGCCTTGCTCGCCGAACAGGAGCCACCGCTCACCACAAAGCTGCTTTTAGTTTCGGTTGGAGGGCCTGATTCCGGCGCCGACCAAGGGGTGAGAAGACTCGTTGTCTTAGCTTCCCCGCAGGTGTCGGGCGTGGCAAGCGGAGCCCTGTCGCCGCCAACTATCTTCAATGTCGCTTTGCCGACCGCGGCCGGGGGAAGGTCGTCAAAGAACGTTCTCAGCTGCCCGGTAACCGGGTCCGGGCGCACTTCACCTGGCAGCTTGATGATGATCCCCACGCTTGGGTCTTCGATCACCAGGTAGACAGCCAATATGCTGCCGAAGGGGTTCTCATTCTCCGCAGCCAGATAGAGGGCACCATGCAGGGGGTTGTCCAGCAGGGCGGTTTCCACTTCCAATGTCCCCACCTTTGAAGCATCCGGACAATGGGCCTGCTCCTTGTTGAAGCGGATTCGATTTGGCTCGGGCCCGAATTCCCTGAACCCGATCTGATTGAGGCTGCAGGCCTTAAGGCCATCGGCGGCAGCGGCATTCAGAGTGACCCCTGGCGGGAAGGAGATGACCGCTTCCTTAAGCGGCGGCGTCGCCAATGCTTCGGGTTCGATTAGTCCATCCTGGGGCAGGGTCAGTTCGGTCGTGACGCTGGTCGGGCGCGCCCCTTCGACCTTTTCAGGATTGAAGGAAAAGCCTGCCCCGCCGAGGCTCAGCGCTCCGCAGCCGGTTACTGCTGGAACCGCGAACAATTCTTCGCTGAAGTTGCCAGGGTCCTGCCAGCTGTCGTAGGAAGCTCTGGCAAAAGGCGGCTGGGCGGCCTGCAAGGCACAGTCAGAAGCCATCGTCACAAAAGCCGTTTCTTTTGCAGTCCCAGGGCCACATCCGGTGCCAGGTTCACCCGCCGAAGCGACAACTTCACAGCGCTGTTCGTTGTGGCTGGGAGAGGCAGGCGTCCCCCAGACGCTGGCAAAGGATCCGTAGACGGGGTTGATCTGAGCCAGGTTGGGTGCTTCGACAGTAACCCCATAGTCTTCGTCGCTGCGCAACCTGGCGAGCAGATTGGCCTGATAGAGGTCACCGGCGACGCCAAAAGTGAACTTTGCCGGATAGCCGACCGGAGCTTTGACGCTGTGAACAGCACTTGGGTTGGCGTTATTGCCGAAATTGGTGGTGATCGCGCCAGCCAAGCCGACCTGGGTGTCGATCGGGCATTCTTTGTCACGAAGCCCCTCCGTGCAACGCGGTGTCGCAGTTGGGTTGCCGAGAAAGCCGGGTGGCAGATCGACTGCGATCGTCCTAGGGTCTCCGGCCGGCACAACTGCTTTTCCGTCGACCGTGCGCACGGTGTTCACAATCACCCCGACATCGCTGGCGTAGGGATGGGAGGCCGCCTGGGTGGTCGGAGTTCCATCGGCGTTGTATGCGCCGAACGTCAACGCAGCCACGCCGGCTTTGGCCGGTGCGGTGCTGATCGTGATCGGCCCTTTGAAGGTGGCGCTAGCCGCCGCATTGCCTCCGTTGAAGGTGACAACGTTCTGTCCCGTCACTGCCCCTGCTTCGACTTCGACCGGGATATCGATCGCAACCGGGGTCATGCCCGGGGGGACTTCTTCGATCGTCGTGCATTCGATCGTGCTCTGGCCCGCGCCGGGGCTGCAGACCCATGGGGAGGTGGCTGCTGCCGTCGGCGTCCCCGTGGTGAGGATCC
>Ga0265322_10000019_pt1 | contig 109865 bp, 116 predicted proteins | sample 41222metaG_FD_193584 | JGI IMG/M metagenome (GOLD analysis project Ga0265322, IMG submission 193584) | Rhizosphere microbial communities from Carex aquatilis grown in University of Washington, Seatle, WA, United States - 4-12-22 metaG | ecosystem: Host-associated > Plants > Roots >...
CGCCGCCTTTGACAACTACAATCAACGTAGCATAGACTAGTCGAAACCAAAACTAACTTTCCCTCTTTTTCCTTTTTATCTTAGAACCCTAGCCTAACGGCAGTTAAGGTATCCTTTAGAATCAAACAATAAATTTTTCAAAAAATATGATTGGCATGTAGCTTACATATTCTACATTGGTCCAAGACAAATAACTCTACACAAATTGTTTTGATGCGAGCTATTTCTAAAAATGTCTAGGTTGTTGTGTATTGTTTTTACAATTCTTTCCATTTTTTCATATAGTGCATATGCAGAATCCCAATCTGGTAATCATGCATCATTTCGAATCACAGATAATTTTGTAGAAATAAATTCCACAACAAAAGAAGGCCAAGTCCAATCAGTACACATTTCAAAAGACTCGCTCTTGTTTGATATTGTTGGACACTCGGACCAAAACGGAAACCTCTTGTCATATTCAATCCAGAGAAAACCAGAACTACAAAGCATGTACCAAAGTCTAGAGATTCTCAAGGGATCAAATGATGCAGTCTTTATCTATCCAAGTTTTACCCAGGCAGCATACGAACATGGAGGCTTCTATGATTATTACAGGAAAAACTGTGACACTAGCTGTCTCACAGTACCAATACCTTCCAAGATAGATGGATTCCAGTCTTCAAGTATCATGGGCGCATGGGCACTAAAGCTACTCAACTATTCGCATGTCAAAGACCAAGATGTCGACAAGAATCCTGACATCCTAAAACAGTACAAAAGAGTCATCGTATTGCACAATGAATATGTGACAAAAAAAGAATTTGACGCAATAACTAGTCATCCAGATGTAGTATTCTTGTATCCTAATGCACTTTATGCTCAAGTCACAACAAACTATGACAATAACACCATTACTCTAGTGCGTGGTCATGGCTATCCTAATTCTACCATTAAAAATGGATTTGGCTGGAAGTATGACAATTCAAAGTACGAGTATGACATCAACTGTAACAACTGGAATTTTTACAGGTCTGGAAACTATTCCATGTTGAACTGTTATCCCGAGTTTGACATTTTACACAATGAGCAGCTAATCCAATTAATGCAAAACAAAAATCCTACCTATTTATCAGATGATCTAAATGCCTGGTCAAAATATCCAAATGATCCAACTGCCACCACAAAACTACTAGGCGATTATGATATCCCTGGAACACGAGTCCCACACTGGGTAAGCATCAATGCGGTTTTGGCTATGAATGGCGAAATCTCACAGACTGATTTTTCTACCATGATAAAATACCTGTACCATAAAAATATGCTCACCTGATCGCAAATTCAAAGTTTTTATTAAAAATTAAAAAACAAACACAGATCGCTGACAATCTACAAAACGCTTAAATAGAAAATTATATCCACGTCAAAATAGCAAATGAAGAAAGTCATTGCTGTTTCAATTATTGCATTAATTGCACTAGTGTTTGTTCCACAAATTCACTTTGCAAACGCTCAGGTGGGTACAGATACATCTGCAAAACAATACATCAATCTAAGAGCTGAGGTCTGGAACGAGTTCTTTAGAATGACAACTGCAGCCTTTACAGTGGGTGCAGTGGTCTCAGGTACTCTTATCTGGCTTGTCTGGAGATTCCGTGAATCACATCCAAAGAACAAGACTCCTACAAGATGGGAAAAACTTGATGATCCAACCACTGGTAACTATGAAAAAGAAGGCGGAGGTCACTAGAGATGGGTCACGATACAGCAGAATGGGTATTTGTTGGTGTAGTTATTGCAATTCTAGTTTATGTAGGTGTTGATTCTTGGGTAGTTCAAAAAGAGGTAGAAGAAGTTCCTGCAGATGCTGAAACAATCAAAGTAACAGCTCAGCAATGGTTCTGGAGCTTTGAACATGCAGACGGTACCAAGGAAGTAAGCACACTACACCTGAAGAAAGGGCACGCGTATCAATTTGAGATTTATTCAAAAGATGTAATGCACTCTTTTAACATCCCAGACTGGGTTGTCTTTGAAGATGCAGTACCTGGTCATGTAAACCATGCATGGTTTGCACCAGATCAAACAGGAGAATTCCCAATCCAGTGCAGAGAATATTGTGGCTTGTTACATTACAACATGAGAGGCTCACTAGTGGTGGAGGATGATAAATCTTGAGAATTATCAAAAACGTTTTATTTACTCAAATGTCAAATGAGATAGGGGAATTCACATGGTACTAGAACTAAAGAAGCCACGTCCAGTCTGGCAAATAATGTTCTCAACACACCACACTGATGTGGGTTTGTTGTATACCATTACAGGCCTTGCATTCTTGTTTATGGCAGGAGTCTTGGCAATGATGATAAGAACACACTTGTTCTTCCCAGGTCAGAACTTTCTAATCTCTGATTCTGTAACCTTTAACAGAATATTCACAGTTCACGGTCTTACAATGTTATTCTTGTTTGCACTTCCAGTTGCTAACGGAGTTGGTAACTATCTAGTTCCACTCATGGTGAGATACAAAGACATGGCATATCCAAAACTAAATGCAATTGCATTTTGGATGAATCCAATCGGTGGTGTATTGTTATGGCTTGGATTCTCAGATACCTCGTGGGTATCATATGCACCATATTCAGTTATCCGAGCACCTGGACCTGCAGCAGACATGATGATATTTGGTCTCAAGATTCTTGGCATCTCATCAATCCTGTCTTCAATTAATTTCGTAGTTACAATTCTAAAATGCAAACACCCAGACTTGCCATTGCGTAGAGTGCCGCTCTTTGCATGGTCAATGATGACTGTATCATTGATGACAATTGTTGCAATGCCATCTTATGCTGCAGCACTTATCATGTTGCTTACAGATAGACTCGGAGTATCTGGATTCTTCAACCCAACAGCTGGAGGAGATCCAATTGCATATCTGCACTTGTTCTGGTTTACATTCCATCCCGAAGTGTACATCTTTTTGCTGCCGTCTATTGGAATGATGTATGAAATAATTCCAAGGTTTTCAAGAAAGCCTCTGTATAGTCAGGGCAGTGGTGTATTTGCATTTGTCATGCTTGGCTTAATTGGATTTGCATCTTGGGGTCATCACATGTATTCAACAGGTATGGACTTTACAACCAAAGTAGTATTCATGATCGGAACTTTAGCTGCAGTGCCGGCATCTGGCATGCACGTATTTAATTTCCTTGCCACCATGTGGGGAGGCAGAATCAGATTTGCCGCACCAATGAAATTTGCAGTGGGTGGAATTGCATTATTCTTCTCTGCAGGCGCTGGTGGTGTACTCAACTCTGCAATGCCGCTTGACTTTATCAGCCATGGAACTTATTGGGTAGTAGGACACATGCACTTGTTCCTTACAGGTACAATCGCATTTGGATTTGTTGGAATGGTGTACTACATGTTCCCATTGATTACAGGAAGAATGTACAGCGAGAAATTGGCAAACATCCACTTTGTAGGAATGTTGTGGGGTTCTGTCCAAGTCTTCTTTACTCAACACTTGCTTGGACTTGAAGGAATGCCAAGAAGAATTTATGATTATCCAGCCGAATATACATCATGGACACAACTTAACCAGATTGCAACAATTGGTGCATGGATTCTGGGAGCAAGCTTTGTCGCATTCTTGATAAACTTGATCTACTATTCAGCAAAGGGCAAAGAAGCAAACATGGACGATCCATTTGGAATTGGCGGCAAGTATTACTATCCATACCAAATCAAGACTCCGCATCACGTAGGATATTGATATGAGTCATTCTGAACACGAGGAACCAATACTTAGAACAAGCCCTGCTAGATTGGGCAAGATGCTTGCAATCTTATTGGGAATCATGGTGATTGGCGGTGCAATCTTTTTCTTAAATTATGATTACTGGAATTCTTATCTTCCAACTGCTGGAAAAATCCAAGAATCTCTTCATACATCTACAGGACCTGGACAAGGAAAAGCAACAGGAAAAACCATGGATGTTAATATTGCATTCATGGAGTCTCCAGACTTTAAGGTGTATGCCTTTAATGCCTTGTCTGGTTCTGACATGAATCCAACTGTTCAGGCAAATGTTGGTGACAGCATTGTATTTCATGTTACAAATAAAGGAAAATCATTTCATGCATTTGCAGTAACTTCATCAGCCACAGGACCAGGTCCTGCTATTGACGGTACAACTGTCGGAACAGCTGATAACCCAATGAAGCCAGGTACATCTGGTCAGGTAACATTTGTTCCATCAGCAGCTGGTACATATTATTACATTTGTGCAGTTCCAGGACATCGTGAACTTGGAATGGAAGGCAAGATCATTGTTGCAGCAGGTAGCGGTGGTAGTACTCCTTCTGGAGCTGAAGTAAAGCCAACTGGAAACAAAGTAGAATTTACAGTTAGCTTTGTTATGAGTGCAGACTTTAAAGAATATGCATTTAATGCATTACCAGGACAACCAGGTACTAATCCAGATATTACAGTAAAATCAGGTGATACCGTAACAATCCATGTGAAAAATGACAGCAAGTCATTTCATGCATTTGGAGTTGTAACTGATCCAACCGACCCATCTTCTGTAGTGTGGAATTCTGCATTTGGAACACCTGACAATCCATTAAAACCAGGCCAAAATGGTGATGTTACATTTGTAGCAGGTGCACCAGGAACTTATCATTATATCTGTACAGTTCCAGGACATGCAGCACTTGGAATGGATGCTAAATTCATAGTAGAGTAATAATGTACTTCAAGTATCTAGCACTTGCCTCCCTTGTAATCTTGTATTCACTAATGTTCATTGGTGGATATCTTCAAGCAAGTGGACAAGGATTGACATGTCCTCAATGGCCTCTCTGTCCAAGTGGCCTTCTTCCATCTCCGGAATTTCTAACTGAATGGATACATAGACTAGTTGCCGCTACAACAGGAGTATTGATAGTTGCAACTGCAATCGGTGCATGGAAAACAAAAGGTTCACACAAAAAACTCAAGACCACTGCAACTCTTGCAGGAATATTTGCAGTATCCCAGATAGGTCTTGGAGCTGTAGTGATTGATACAAGATTGCATGCTGTTATTGTTGCAATCCACAACGGTGTTGGAATCTTGCTCTTTGCAATGACACTGCTTACTGCATTGTTTGCATTTAGAATTGCAAGAGGCCAAAAAATAGAAACTAGTGCTTAGGTTTTACTTTTTTTCTTGTCATCCATGCCCATACAACTATGACACTAAATGCAATTCCACCTGATGATATGATGTATGGAAATACATTGCCAAATATGCTAAGAACAGTAATGTTGTATTCAAATGTCAGAGTCTTACCATTTGGGCCCACATCATACAAATCAACATCTACTATGTGATTTCCTGTTTCATGAAATGTATATTCTGTTGACCATTCTCCCCTGCTAAAACTCTGCACTGGAATTGTTCCCACGAGTTGATCGTTGTAATAGATTCTTGCGCCCATTCTAAAATTGCTCACCTCGCTGACTTGGGTGTTAAATGAATTGAAAATGTTTGAGGCTGATTGATGATCTAATACCCTAAAACTCAACTTGAACGGATGATTAGCTTCTGGTATCTCTGGGTCTGTGGCTACTTGCATTTCATAATTTCCTATTGTCTGATCGTCAGAATTTAGATTATTGTGGGCACCGGCATAATGTATCGTTGGAAACATCAGGAAAATAATGATGGGTAAAACAGCTAATAGAAGAATCTTGGTCAACGCTGTACATCTAATGCTATTTCTTTAATATACTATTACGACACTCGATCTCTGAAAATTAACAAAAGCTTTAAATCAAGTTCTAAGAAAATTGCAAATGATGACCACAGTTAGTAAAACAATTGACATCAAAGAAAAAACCATGAATGTTTTTACATACTTTGCAAGACCTGAACACATCTCTGACCAATTCGAAGAGAGAGTGGGAATGACCGTAGTTCCTATGGATGTTAAGGCAGGAATGGGAGTAGGTACAACATTTAGAGTAATTGGTGACTTTGATGGCAAGAGACTAGAGTGGGATTGTGAAACAACCGAATTCGTTCCAGAAAAAAGAGTTGCTGCTAAAATGATACAAGGTCCATTTAAGAAATGGGAAATTACAGTTGATTTCCAAGAACTCGCTGAAAAAGAAACACGAGTTACCATGACCGTAAACTATGACATGCCATTTGGCCCATTGGGTGCAATTATGGACAAGGCAAAGTTTGCCAAAGTAGCAGAAAAGGGAATGGAAACTGCTCTATACAGAGTAAGAGGTTTGTTGGAAGGTAACGGCTCAATTCCTGTGTATATCACACTTGATGCGTACAGAAAACTCTTGGCAGAAAAAGAAAAGATGAACAATGCTCCAGTTTCTACTGTACTGACAAAAATACTAGAGAAATATTCTCAAGTAGAACAAGTAAAAAACTAAAATCATTTTCTTTTTGACTCAGTTTAAATAACGAACTTAGCGTGAGCTTCTTTACTGGGTCTATGGCTCAGCCAGGTAGAGCGAGGGACTCTTATGATCTTTCGGAGATATCCCTATGTCGTGGGTTCAAATCCCACTAGACCCGCTTCTACACATGTTTCAAATTCAAAAAAATATCTAGTACGATACTTTTTTTATCAATTCAATTCAAAATAAAATTAATTGTATGCCATAGAAATAAACGATCTAACAAAGATCTTTAACAAACGCACACGAGCCGTAAACGGAATTAGCCTTACAGTTCAAGAGGGAGAAATTTTTGGTTTACTTGGTCCTAATGGGGCTGGCAAGACAACTGCGATTAGGATGATTACTAGTCTTACTACGCCAACCTCTGGGTCAGTTCAAGTATTTGGGTCAAATGTTTCAAGTTCTTCAGAACAAGTCAGACAAATGGTAGGCTATATTCCACAATCCATCTCAGTTGATGCAGACCTGACCGCTTACGAAAATCTGCTCATCTATGCCAAACTTTTTTACGTAAACAAAAATGAAAGGGACAAACGAATAAAATTTGCACTAGAGTACATGGGATTATCTGATAGAACAGATGATCTAGCTAAACGATTCTCTGGAGGTCTGATGAGAAGACTAGAGGTTGCACAGGCGCTTGTAAACCAACCAAAGATGCTCGTATTAGACGAGCCCAGTATTGGTCTTGATCCATCTTCGAAGATACAGATGTGGAAGTACCTAAAGAAACTAAATGAAGATTTTCACACTACAATTCTAATCACAACACATGACATGTCCGAAGCCGATGAATTGTGTGATAAAATTGCAATAATGAGTTCTGGAAAAATTGCAGTTATAGGCTCGCCTGTAGACCTAAAAGAATCTGTTGGAAAAGAAACACTCACCATAATCCTGAAATCACAAAAATCTTCATCTGGGCAAATCTTGCCTGTTCTAGATGATGAATTTAGCCTAGTAAGCCAAGATGGTAATATAATAAAAATATCTACACGAAATGGCGAACAAGCAATTCCCAAGATTTTACAATCTTTTAGAGATGCAGGACTAGATGTAGATTCAGTCTCCTTGAATAAAATAACTCTAGATGATGTTTTTATAAAATATGCAAAGACAAGATTCGAATCAGAAAATACTGAATCAAATAGAGATACGCGCATGGCAAGACGAACAATTAGGAGACGTGCGGGATGAATATTCAAAGATTTACAACCAGTGTTTTCACAATTGCTGAAATCGAAGTTCGTAAGATACGTCATGATTCATCGGAATTATGGATGAGGGTAATCCAGCCAGCATTGTGGTTGTTGGTATTTGGCGAGGTCTTCAATGGAATAAGGGGATTTACACCAGCTGGAATACCGTATATTGATTTCATAACACCTGGAATACTTGCCCAGTCTGTTCAATTCATTGCAATTTTTTATGGAATCACAATAGTTTGGGAAAAAGATGTTGGGCTCTTGACCAAGTTACTCTCAACACCATCTCCAAGATCCTCTATTATAGTTGGCAAGGCACTTGCTGCAGGATTTCGAGGCCTCTTTCAAGCCATAATGGTATTTGGACTTGCAATCATGCTAGGTGTACATTTACGATTTGATCTTTTAGATATTGCAGGTACATTTTTTGTTATTGTATTGTTTGCAATGTGCTTTACAAGTCTCTCAATGGTGCTTGCATCGCTCTTGAAAACACGTGAGAGGATGATGGGAATTGGTCAAGCTATTACCATGCCGTTATTTTTTGCAAGTAGTGCCATCTATCCTATAGCATTGATGCCCAAGTGGTTGCAAATAATTTCATTGGGGAATCCTCTAACCTATGTGGTTGGCGCTTTGCGGGCAATGCTATTGACAGGTGACTATTCAAACTTGGCCATTGATTTACTTGCACTGATAATTTCTACTGTTGTGCTGATCGTATTTGCATCAATTCGACTAAGACGTCTGGTTGATTAGAGGACACATTTGATATTTAACAATCTGGTGGAAAAATAAAATCACTTGATTAAAAGATCGACAGATCTATAAAGAGGGTTTTAGGAGTCTTGCAAAGATATGGAAAAATTTGAACAATGGTGGAAAGGTTTGGTTAAAGAACTTGAAGATGATATAGAAACTATACCGTCTATTGAATAAACTCGTCTAGAAACAAGATATCTTCATTTTTCTGCATTCAATGTATGCACTGACAATCCACAAGTTTTGTATCAAATGTACAATCGTGTGGGCCATCTGATCTGGCATCTGTAGGAATTTTTTTCATACATTCCTCATGGCGGCCTTTTCTACAAAACCAGCAGATTGGATTGGTGGCAGTCTCATTGCATTCCATGATATTTCATCTAAAAGATGGTTACATCTCCAGGCGTGGGAGAACGATTGTTTGTATCTTGGTGAAATTCTACAAATTCCTTATGCGCACTTTCTTGATGTTTTCTCAACTCTTCGAGGTTCTCAAACACATTACTGCATAGATAACACTTGGGCTTGTGTTGATCTACCATTGATAGTACCATTGATTAATTTGTCCCGTTTGTCATACTTGAATCTTTTTGGGTCTAGACTTGGGTAAACCATTGTGAAAAGCGTTTATCTCTTCCCCTTGATGCCTCATAAAAAGCACCTTGCAATTTTCGGGTTATCGCTCCTACTTTACCGTCTCCTATTGTTATGTTATCAATTTCTGCCACTGATTTTACTTCTGCTGCAGTGCCTGTCATAAAGACCTCATCTGCAATGTACAAATCTTCTCTATCTATTTCTCTCTCAGTTATTGTAATTCCTTCTGATTTTGCTATCTTGATTACACTGTCTCTTGTTATTCCATCCAAGATACCTGCGTTTAATGGAGGCGTTGATATCTTGCCTTTGTTTACAATAAAAATATTTTCTGCACTTCCTTCTGATACTTTACCATGATAATTCAACATGATTGCTTCATCATAACCATCTCTTAGCGCTTCTACTCTAGCTAGTGCAGCATTTGCATAGTTTGATGCAGCTTTTGCTTGCATGGGTTGTGATCTAGAATCTATTCTAAGCCAACTTGATACTTTACATCTTGCGCCTTGCACTTTTCCTGCACTGGACTCGCCAGTATTCCATTCCCAACATGCTATTGCGACTTCTACCTTGTTTGGAGTTGGTGTAAGACCCATCACACCATGACCATAATATGCAATAGGTCTAATGTAGCATTCTTTGAGTTTGCTTGCCTTTACTGTCTTGATGATGCCGTCTGAGATCTCTTTTTTATTATAGGGCATCTTCATCGAATACATTTTTGCAGATTTGAATAATCTTTCTACATGTTCTGGTAACCTGAAGATCATTGGACCTCTTGGAGTATTGTAGCATCTAATTCCCTCAAATATTGCAGTTGAATAGTGTAATGCATGTGTCAAGACATGGACCTTTGCATTCTTGTATGCAACAAGTTTTCCATTCATCCAAATCTTGCCCTGTTCTTTCATACCATTGGGTAGAATTCTGGTAATTTAAAGAATAATAAAAATCAGAAAATATGACTAGTGTTTTCCAACATGCTATTGTCTTTAAATCACAGAGACTCTTGACTTTCTATTGTGCCACAACCTGTACTCTCGCTTGTCTCTGTTGCCTTGTTTGTGATTGGTCTTGCAGGAAATGGATTTGAGATGAGAAAGATACGTCTAGCTACTGAAGGGCAGCCTAATCCAAAGAATGTATTTCTTGATAGGCGTAACTTCAAGTGGTATGGATTCATTGGTATTGCTCTTGTGCTTTGGGCAATCAACGGTTCCTATACATGATCTATATAGATCAGCTCTAAATATTTCCTGATCGTATACAATGTAGCGCGTGTTATGGGTAACGCCGGGCTGATTCTAGATAAAGAGGCCCAAGAATAAACCCACTTTGACATCCTACAGGTATAGGCTTGTAGGGGTCAAATGTTCAAAAATTCTCACATACAAAAGATAAAAATCATGGTACATTTGTCTGAAAACTAGATATGGTTGCTAGAAAGACAGGAAAACACAAGCGCAAGGCAGACCAGCGTGCCGCTCGCAGAAAAAGAAAAAAGTAGAACAGCCGTTGTAATTTTATAAAATAAAAATTATCTCGCTGATATTATTTTTTGTTAAACGAATTTTATTTTCGATCTCTCAGCATGAACTGTTCTGATTGCTTTCTCTATGTTGTCACCACTGTCTTCTATTACTATGATGATACGCGATGTTTCTTCCTGAGCATCCATGTTTAGTATGTTCAAATCTGCTTCACCTATTCGTGAGCTTGCCTTTGATGCAACTTGTTGCACGCGCCACATCTCGTCTCCAATCAAGGTGATAACGCCCCTGTTGTAAGTTATCGATGCCAGTGAATCAAATGCCAAAATGTATCTTTCATTGCGCTTGACATAGTCGCCATCTAGAAATAATATCCTGGTAAACTCGATGTTATCTTTGGTAAATGGAGACAAGACTACAAATTCGCTGTATCTCTTGTCCTTGTCAAGTGAATGAAACAGTCTTTCTGATGCATCTTTTTCAATTCTAACTATGGAACAATTTTTCTTTCCTGTGACTATCTTGAGAGGATGACCGTTTTTTTCACTGGGTTTTCTCTCAATTGTTGTGATATTTCCGGGCTTGCCCATGTCAGTAATTATTATTGGCATTTCTACACCGTTTTCCACAATCTCTTTTATTGCAATTGGGTCTAAAATCTTCATTCCAAACATTCCTGCAATTCTTGCCTCATTGTATGATAAACTAGTAATGCTTTCCAATTCTTCTTTGACTAGTCGTGGGTCTGCAGACAAGACTGCACTGTCTTTTTCAAAATCTATTCTGGTGTTGTATTTTTTATTAAAAAGAATTCCAAGATCCGCTGCTGTTCTATCAGAGCCTCCTCTTTCATAAGTTGTTTCTAGTCCCTCTATTGTCTTTCCGATAAATCCCCCTATTGACAAGACATCATTTTTTTCCAACAGTTCTTCAACTGGTTTCATTCTTTCTGATGACTCGGAGGCAAGAAAGTTTGCAGATTCCAAGTTATTGTCTGTAATTATGGGCCATATGTCAAAGGAAATGACTTGTGATTTTATGCCAGAACTTTTCAGTACATAGTTCATTACATGTGACATTAGGACCTCTCCTGAATATGCAAGAAGTCTTGCTCTATTTTCATTGGCAAATTCTCTTTTCTGCAGAATTTCTGCCAAAACTGTTCTAGCTTTTTCAAGAAAAGAGTCAATGGTTCTATTACAGTCGTCTTGAAGTGTCTTGTCTATCATTTCAACAATTTTTTGATATGGTTTTCTCAAAATTTCTGTATCTGGATTTTCTCCTTTTTCTGTTCTGCGTCCAATCTCAAGTGCAATATCTGTAAGAGATCTTTGTTTTTCATTGTATATTGTAAGAGGTGCAGAAAAGACCGTAATTACTTTGGAATTTTTTTTCAACTCGTTAATTCTTTTGATTATGGTGGGTATCAGTATGCCATCAACACCTACCGCACTGCCACCAAATTTTGAAATGACTAGATTTTCCAAAACTTGGTTATCTCTCTTCTACTCCTTCTATAAAGTATTGGGTATTTTTTATGATTATACCACAATTCCGGATTCACAAATAATGTACATTATCTTGCGCACAGTTAATTTTTTAACAAAATATCTAGGTCAAGAATTTTTTTATTAAATCTGACGCCTTTTTTGCACCATCAAAAGGTTGAGGGTTTCGTTTTTCATCAATTTTTTCAATTATCAACTTGTCAAGATTGGAAATATCATCAAACGTATATCCTAATTCTCTTGCATTTTCTTCTTGTTCAAAATGGCCTTTTATTGGAATAAATATTCCAGGTGTTCCATAATGTCTTGATTCATCTATGGTAGATTTTCCAGCAAGTGAAATTATCAAATCTGATGCAAATATTATTTCATGCAAATTATTTACAAATCCCAAATTTCTGATATCTTTGTGATTCATCTTAAATGAAGGACCACTTACAATAACGATTTCACAATCTGGGCTAATTTTTGAATATATCTCAAGGATCTTTTCAATCAAAAATCTACCCGAATCTGTACCTCCAATACTTACAACAATTGTTTTTTTATGGAATGCAAATTTTTCTCGTAATGATTCACGTGATTGTGATGTATTTCGTACTATTGGACCGACCCTGAATAGATTTCCTTTGTTCTCACCATTTTCTGGCAAAATAACAAGATCACATTTTTCAATGATTTTTTTCATTGATTTGTTCATCTGTTTTTCAATTATGGAACCAATGCCTTTTGCAAAACTTGTCTGAAGTATGTCAGTAACTAAAATGGTCTTGATTCCCATCTCTTGGGCAACCACTAGCGATGCAAAATCTTCGTCGCTTGTTATAACTTTTGGATGGTATACCTTGAGTATCTCAGACGAAATTGCTTTGCATTCCTTATAGTAGGAATAATACTTGAAGAGCCACTTGAGTGGTTGTTCTAGTTTCCCGTTTTCAACTTGAAAAGCAGGTGGCCTGTACAGATTATCTACATCAAATCCACCCTGTGAAATAAGTGCAGGTGCAGCTCCTCCACTCACAAATCTCTTTGATACATCCTCTAGATTACACGATATGGCCACATCTCGTGTGGCATGTCCTAATCCTATGGGACTTGAGAAAAAAACTAGGTCTACCATGTCTATAATTCAATTTGAATGTGATCTCTCTATTTTTTTATTTTGGATGATTCTCAAAGTTTAAATCTATTTTACCTCGGAGCTTGCTTGGGTTCATAGTCCAGGTCGGTTATGACGTCGCCCTTACACGGCGAAGATCCAGGGTTCAAATCCCTGTGGACCCATTCTTTCTTGGATTACATTTGTGGGACTCAAGGTTAGCTGTAGGTCACTATTGCTCTGCTATACCACAGGAACAGTGGAACCATGAAATCTGACTTAACCTCTCCTTAGAAGATATCAAATCAAAGAACGAAAATGCACTAGAACTGTTCTATTCTGGAATAAAATCCGCCCAGACAAGACACTCGATGGAGGTACATCTCAAGACATTTCTTGTAACAGAATCTAGACATCTTTTTGTCTGTATTTTGCCCACGCATTATTTACCGTAAAAACTAGGCGTTTACCTAAAATTTGTTCTAACCACAGTGGAACTAGAAACTTTCTATTGGGTGAAAAATATTGATAATATTTTTCATTATCGAGTTCTTTGTCATCTAGAACATTTCTGGCAGCAAAGTCTCCGCAGAAGGTGGCCCAAGGAAGGCCCACACACCCAAGCACAAAATGAATCCAAGGATGGATGGGATCTCTAATTACAGTGGGAACAAGATCTCTAGTCATATCGATTCGTCCTTGCCAATATTGGATAAATCGAAGATCCCTTATTGCGGGAATTTTTTTCTTCAGATTATTTATGACATGTTCTATGACACTAGGTATTGTAGTATCATTTTTAGAATAAGTTGTCAACAGATCGCCGCCTCCAACTAAGAGCCGTCTTGTACCAGTGAGACGAAAATAAGTGTAGGTGAGCGTAGAATCCCAGCATTGAAGTGGTCCCTGTGGAAATAGATCTGCAATTTCCTTTTCACCAAGCGGTTCACTAATGGAAAGAAAAGTTTGTGCATGGTATACTGTCTCATAATATTTGGTTATTTCCGGTTTTGGCTTGTCAATACAAAAGATGATCTGATCCGCAGTCACTGAACCCAAGTGAGTATAAGCCGTATGATTATCAAAAGAAATTACTTCAGACGACTCGAAGATCTCTACGCCATTATCCAAAAGGACTTGTTTGATTCCTTGTGCATATAACAGAGGATTCACTCCAAATGTGCCAGTATAACGAATTGCTCCTGAATATGCCTTTGAGCCAAGTACAGAAGGTACTTCTTGTTCGGTATATACAGTACTGGAATATCCGATCTTCTTACGTGCTTTTACTTCTTCTTGTACGTCTTGCCAGCCACCATGACCTATTCCTACAAATAAACAATCCTGTGGTTGTAGATCACACTCGATTTTGTATTTTTTGATATTCGATACCATGGTTTCTACTCCTGTTGCAGCTACATTCCATAAATTCTTGGCACCCTCTTGACCATACTTACGTAACAACTGTGAGAGTTCAAGCTCACTATCTGGAGTTAGAAAACCTGCACTTTTACCAGTAGAACTTCCGCCACAAATGTTTCTATCAAGTAGAACTATTTTTTTTCCAGATCTAACAAGTCGTAGAGCTGCCGCAAGACCAGCTGCACCAGCACCAATAATCAACACATCCGTCTTGATATGACTTTTGAGTGGAGATCTTATTGGTTCCTTGATTCCAAGAAGTGTAGTAAACCACCAATTTTGTAAAATCATAAATTTCAGTTATTCTTGTAGCTACAATCATTGTATTTCAATCATCTTCCTATTGTGATAGATGTATGCAAAACATAAAAATTTCTTTGTATGTTGGGGGTACTGCAAAAAAAATTTGTCAAATATGGATGGGAAGATAAGTCTTCTGTAACATGGTTAATGTAACAAGGATCATCATCTCCTAAATATTATAACATTGGAATGCTTTCATGCAAGGAATTAACTACATGAAAACAAGACGCGTAGATGAGAACTTATTCTGGATGGAACGACGTTCTGGTGGAATATACGTAAAGTTTCACAAAGTGATTCCATACTGAATATCTGCAGGAGAAAATCTATTTGCATGGAATAAATTAAAAAATAGAAATTTCAAAAATAATTTTTTATCTCATGCACAAAAAAGTGTTTATAGAATAATCTCTTAAATAATTTTATTCTACATTAAAAATTTCTAATGTAAATAAAATGAGACCTCATCAACTAGCTGATTCTAAAATGCTGCATAAATAAAGCGCTCCTGATACACACAAAATCTCTAGTTTTCTGTATGTCACACTAGAAACATGAATGATTTCATATCTAGAATCCTCTAAGACCCACAGGTCGGCATAGTTCTGGGTGATCTCTTAGGTAAGAAATTTTTTGCAGCATGGATTGTTTGTCTTGTGGAAAAGTTCCACCTATTGGATACGCATTTGATCCATGATTTGCACGAAAGACAACAGGTGTATTTGGTTCCATTTTTGATATTAAAAGTTCCAGTTCTCCTAACGCTTCCGAGTCATCAATTGGTAAAAATGGTTCTTTGAATTTTGTCAGAAATTCATCACGGATGCCATCTTCTAAATGTAAAGTCAGGGCTCCAACATAGTTAGGTGCAGAGGCACTTAGCACCTTGGCAGTCTCCTCTATGTGATCCTTTGAGTAAGTCTTTCCACCCAAGCCCAATATGACCATACATGATATGGTATATCCAGCATCTTTTGCCTTGATACATGATTTTATGATTGTCTGGCCTGTTGCACCTTTGGTAACTTTTTTGAGAATTGCATCTGATCCGCTTTCTATTCCTATGTAAAACATTGTTAGTCCTGCAGCATACAACTTTTTGAGATCCTCTAGAGATTTTTTCATAATGTTTTGCGGCATGGCATAGCACGATATACGTTCAAAGTTTGGAAACTTTTCCCTCAGATAGTCAAGAATCTGTAACATGCTTTGAGTTGACAAGTTTAATGCGTCTCCATCTGCAAGAAATATTCTAGTACTGTTTGGCATGTGTTTTGAAGCAAGATCAATTTCTGCCTTGATCTCTTCCCATGGTCTTTCAGAATATTCTTTTGAGCGATACATATTGCAGTATGAACACTTGTTAAACGAGCAACCTAGAGTAACCTGAAAAATCAATGACTTGGCTTCCGACGGAGGTCTGTACAAAGGATAGTCATAATCTAACATGCCTTTATCTAATCATGATCTATCTTATCAGTTATTTGATTGTATATACAAAATAATTTTGTTTGCTACTCTTGTGGTAACATTTGCTCTATTGTTCCAAGTCTGATAAAGATCTATTAATTAACTAATGATACACGGAAATACATGACTGGAGACCCACATGCAAAACGCTTGTTATGGTTTGTATTTACAGGTTCAAAAGGTGGATTAAACAGAATTCGACTCATTTCCCATATACGTAATAGACCTTTTAATGCAAACCAACTTGCAAAAGAGATGGGTTTGGATTACAAGGCAATACAGCACCACATCCGAGTCCTTGAAAAAAACAACCTGATAACTCGAGTGGGGGACAAGTATGGTGCAACATTTTTCATGTCTACGTTTCTTGAGGTAAATTTACAAGTCTTTGATGAAATTGTAAGCAAATTGGAACAAAGTAAATAAGTCAAGTGGAGTCAAGTGTCTTCAAATGGAACCTCTGATGACTGCAAGCACAATTATCTCTGGAGCAAATATGGTAGCTCTTGGAGTGCTCATCGGAGTTTTTGCCAAAATGTATTCCAAAACCAAGGCACAGTTGCCTTTAGGGATGATATTTTTTGCAAGCCTCTTATTTTTGCATAATGTGATTGGTGTATATGCATACTTTACAATGATGGAACTTTACGGAGCTGCATTGTTGCCATATTTGTTGGCAGTGCATGTGGCAGAATTTGCTGGCATACTAATATTTTTGAAAATAACTCTGCAATAGACTTGATTTATTTGTTAGACGAATAAAATCAATCTATGAAGCAACAGTACAAAGAATATCTAAAACTAAACAAAAATATTTTTTTAGGATTTCTTGCATCTATTGCAGTTTCTGCCCTAGTTGCACAGATGTTTTCAAATCAACAAAGCTATGTCAACGCAACCATATGTTTGGGCGTTGATTATGTTGTGTACTTTACCACTTTTGGCTCGCTTTATTATATTGACAACAAGAAAAAATATCTCCTTGAAACAGGCCAGGCGGACAAGGCAGAACTCCGACGAGATCTGATAAAAGTGATATCGTCTCTTGGAATAGGCGAAGTTATCTATACTGCTTGCAGATGGTCTCTCCAGTATTATCTACTCACAAATTCCTATCAAGCCTATGCCGCATCGCTTGTATCCCAGTCTATCTCAACTGTAATCTACATGGTAACTGTAAACTTGAGTGTGAAATTCATGAGGTTGTACAAAGATGGTCCTTAGCATATTTGTTGATGGCTCAGGCGGTCCTAATTCTGGATTTGGATTCTTTGTCAAAGAAACAGGAGAATCATTTTACAAAAAAGAGCCTGACATAACAAATAACCAAGCAGAATACATGGCTATAATTTCTGTCTTACAAAAGTTTGTAGGTACTGGAGATGAGATTGTAATCTACAGTGATTCAAAAAATACCGTATCGCAGCTAAACCATGAATATGCTATAAACAACGACAAGTTGCGTAGCCTTGCAAGGGAAGCTTGGGATGTTATGGCCAAGTTTTCAAACCTCAAGATAATCTGGATCCCGCGAAACCAGAATTTAGCTGGAAAGATGCTTGGTAGCTAATCTACTGGTTTGAGATCAGAATCTTCCTTGGATAAACTTATTATACAAATACATTTGAGTCGATCTCATTAAAATGAGTGAATCTATTTTCCTGTCTCCAAAATCTATTGCCATAATTGGGGCTTCTGATAAAGAAGGAAGTGTAGGTCGTGCTATTACATCTAACATACTAAAAGGGTATACTGGAAAGATTCTTCCAATTAGTCCAACACGAGAAACAGTATTTGATAAAAAAGCATACAAGAGTGTTCTTGATGTCCCGGAAGAAATAGATCTTGCAGTTGTAGTTACAAAAAATGATGTTGTTCCCGCAGTACTTGAAGAGTGTGGCAAAAAAGGAATCAAGGGAGCAATAGTAATCACTGCAGGATTCAAAGAAGTAGATGAAGAGGGAGCAAAGCTTGAACGAAAACTTGCAGAAATTGCCAAGCAGTATAATATCAAAATCATAGGGCCAAATTGTCTTGGTGTGATGAACTTGGCACCACAAACAATGATGAATTCGACTTTTCTCAAAGTGACGCCCAAGTCTGGAGGCATTGCACTTGTGTCACAAAGTGGAGCCATCTGTGCAGCACTGGTTGAAGATGCTAGTGCTCAAGGAATAGGATTCTCTTCTGTAATTAGCATGGGAAACAAAGTTGACCTAAATGAAGTCGATATTCTAAAAATGCTTGCAGAACACGAGCAGACCAAAGTCATTGTAATGTATCTTGAAGATATGACTAATGGAAGAGAATTTCTAAAAATATGCAAACAGATCACTAGATTAAACAAATCAAAAAAACCTGTACTTGTTTTAAAATCTGGCCGAAGTCCAGAGGGTGCAAAAGCAGCCATGTCTCACACTGGTGCACTAATGGGTTCTGATGAAATCTATGATGCACTACTAACTCAATCAGGCGCAATACGAGTTGACACCATGGAGGAATTGTTTGATTATGCAACTGCATTTTCAAAACAACCACTGCCTTCCAAGGGTGACTTGGTCATTGTATCAAATGCCGGAGGACCTGCAATAATTTCTACTGATGCATGCTCCAAGATGGGAGTAAAGATGGCAAGCATAGAAGACATCAGACCGCAGATAAATGCAGTTATTCCTCCATGGGGAACATCCAGAAATCCAGTAGATATTGTAGGAGATGCTGATTTTAACAGATTTGATCATGTGCTAAATCTTGTACTTGCACATCCAAATACCGGTTCGGTCATAACAATGTGTACGCCATCTGCTACACTTGATTACAATAAACTTGCTGAAGTAGTTGTCAGTGCATCAAAAAAATACAACAAGACAATTCTTGCAAGTCTGATGGGTCTTGATGAAGGAATAAAGAACAAGGAAATTCTGGCAGAGGGCGGTATTCCATATTATAGCTATGCAGAAAAAGCAATTCGTGCACTCAGAGCAATGTTACGATTTGCTCAGTGGTCTACAACGCCAGAAGGAAAGATACAACAATTCAAAGTAAACAAGAAAAAAGTAGAACAAATTTTTGCCAAGGTAAAATCTGAGGGAAGAAAGAACTTGTTAGAAGAAGAGGGACAAGAAGTTTTACGCGCATATGGTTTTCCTGTACCAAAAAGCATTCTTGCAGTAAAGGAAAGAGATGCAACAGTTGCTGCAAAAAAAATTGGATATCCAGTTGTAATGAAAATTGCCTCACCACAAATTATTCACAAGTCTGATGCAGGCGGAGTCAAAGTGGGATTAAAGACTCCTCAAGAAGTCAAAAAGGCCTTTAAAGAAATAATCAAGAATGCAAAAAAATACAACAAGAAAGCAGTCATCAAAGGTGTACTAGTTCAAGAGATGGTAAAAGGTGGAAAAGAAACCATAGTGGGTTCAAAACAAGAACCAGGATTTGGACCTGTAGTTATGTTTGGTATGGGTGGAATCTATGTTGAGGTACTAAAAGATGTAACATTTCGAGTAGCTCCTGTCACAGACTCGGAAGCAGATGAAATGATATCGTCAATCAAGACAAACAAGTTGTTGCAGGGTGTCAGGGGGGAGAAACCGTCTGACGTCAAGAAACTTGCAGAATGTATACAACGAATTTCCCAGCTAGTGACTGACTTTGAAGAGATAAAAGAACTTGACATGAATCCAGTTCTTGTATTTGAAAAAGGCAAAGGTTGCAAAGTTGTTGATGTAAGAATCGGACTTGATTAAAAAACAACGATTTTGTTATAATATTTATATTACTTGCAGAGGGTACTAGCAGATATGCCAATTAAGACAGCATCTGAGTATATTCAAAGTCTTAGAGGCCGTAACATGAAAGTTTACCTTTTTGGTGAACTTGTAAAAGAACCAGTAGATCATCCAATGATTAGACCATCGATAAATGCAGTGGCCGAGACATATGATCTAGCAGAAAAAGAATCTGAGATGGCAACTGCAAAATCATCCATCACTGGCTTGCAAGTTAACAGATTTTTGCATATAGCAGAAAGTGCAAATGATCTAGTAAACCAAAATAAAATGCAGCGAAAACTTGGCCAACTTACAGGAACATGTTTTCAAAGATGTGTCGGAATGGATGCATTAAATTCACTATATTCTGTTACTTTTGAAATTGATGAGAAATACAAGACCACTTATCATAAACGACTAGTCGATTTTATCAAGATGATACAACAAGAGAATTTTGTCATTGGTGGTGCTATGACTGATCCAAAAGGAGACAGAAGCAAGGCCCCACACCAACAAGAAGATCCAGATGTATTCTTACATGTAGTAGAAAAAAATGACAAGGGAATATTTGTTACAGGTGCCAAGGCTCACCAAACTGGCTGCATAAATTCACATTGGATTATAGTCATGCCAACCATGAGATTATTGGAAGGCGACAAAGATTATGCAGTGGTTGGTGCAATGCCTGCAGATTCTCCTGGAATTACATACATCTACGGACGACAATCCTGTGATACAAGAAGCATGGAAGAAGGGGATATTGATTCAGGTAACGCAAAATTTGCAGGTCAGGAAGCCCTGATTGTTTTTGATCGAGTATTCATTCCATGGGATAAAGTATTCATGTTTGGAGAGTATGAATTTGCAGCAATGCTTGTAGAACGATTTACTTGTTATCACAGAAGAAGCTATGTATGCAAGACAGGCTTGGGTGATGTTTTAATTGGCGCAGCTGCTGCAATTGCTGATTACAACGGTGTACCTGATGTTTCTCACATACGGGACAAGCTGGTGGAAATGACTCACCTCAATGAGACTATCTATGCAACTGGTATTGCTTCATCATCACAAGCTCATCAAACCAAGTCTGGTGTCTGGCTTAACGATGACATGCTAGCAAATGTTACCAAACACAATGTAACTAGATTCCCATATGAAATTGGTAGATTGGCACAAGACATTGCAGGTGGTCTTGTTGTAACACTTCCATCTGAAAAAGATTTGAAAAATCCAATAACAGGTCCTATACTGAAGAAATATCTCAGAGGACGAAAAGGCGTTGATATTGAAAACAGGGTTAGAATATTGAGACTGATTGAAAATATGACACTTGGCAGAAATGCAGTAGGATATCTAACAGAATCTATGCATGGTGCCGGTTCTCCACAAGCTCAGAGAATCCAAATTGCACGTCAAATGCAGCTTGGGTACAAGAAGAGATTAGCTAAAAATCTTGCAAACATTCAAGAAAATCAAAGCGCCGAATCTGAACAATCAGATTACTTTGAACGTGTGTTCAAGATGAGAAAATAACAAAAATTACTTGTCTAAATCTTTATTCTGAGATTCACTGTTTGTATTGGTTTCAACTGGATCTGGGTTATTTGTAAGATATGATTTGTCACTTGACAAACTCTTGTCTATACCCGTCCCTGACTCATCTAAATCTGTCTTGTCCTTGTCAGACAAGGTATCTCCAGATTTTGGTTTACCAAATTGTTTTACTAGCATGATTCCTACAATCACAGCTATTATGATGTAATTGATAGGTGGTGTGAGTATTCTGGTTACATATCCTATCTGCGGTACAACGTAGACAACTTTTCCGATATAGTCACCTTTTGTTATTGGAAAATCGACTCCAGGTATGGATCCAGGATTTGCATCTCCCTTTGTCCTAATTACCCGAGGATCCTGATTTATTATCTCTGCAACTCTGTGCACTATGACCTTGCCTTGCCCGTTTGGTTCGTTGAATACTATGATATCTCCAATTTTTAATTGATCAAAAGTTACATGTCCCTGAACCACAATGACGTCAAAGATTTGCAAGTTTGGTATCATGCTTCCACTTGATACTACATAAAATGGATTTTCTGTTCCAAATGCTACTCGAAGACCAATCCAAATTATTGCAATGCCGATTACTACTATTATGATATCCTTTGCGATGCCTGACTTGAGAGAAAGTTTACTCAATTATTGTAATTTCTCTGAAATCGTAAGATAAATCTTGCTTAACAACGATTGCTTACTTTAATCTGTTACCGCAACTTTCGCAAAACTTGGAGCCCTGACTGTTTGTATAATTACACTTGATGCATTTTAAATCATTTTCCGCAAGCAAGCTACCCAACAATACGATTTCACCAATCTTTCGTATATCATCCCACTTTATTGTGACATCTGTACCATCATTTCTTGTTACAACTAGCACTATGCTTGATTGATCTGGCTGGATGCCCATCTCTTTGACAACTCCAACTTTTCTTGCTTCAGTATCATAAACTCCTAGACCTGTAATTGAGCTAAATGTCTTTACGCTACTAGTAGATGTTTTTGGTTGCTCTTGTGATTGAACACTCTGAACTTGTGGAATTACAACATTTGTATTAGTGACAGGTATTGCAGCTCCAACTGATGCAGTTTCATCAGGCTTGCTAAAGTTTCTATATTCTGCAAGAATAGAGCCACATGTTGTGCACACATATTGTCCCTTTTCCAAAAGAACCAAATTTTCTGCCACAACTTCATTTGGATTTTCATATTCTATCTTTGGACTTCCTTCATATTCTTTCTCACATGTATTGCAATAATATTTAGAAATTTTTTCTGAATCAAGGCGACCAACTGGGGCAAGAAACAAGTCTGGTCCTCCAAGATTGCCCTTTCTTTGCTGATCATCTGTAACGGTTGCCATGATAAAACCTCCAGATCCTCTTAATTTTTTTAATCGAAGTTCGTTGCTCATGCTTTAATCTACATAAATCTCAGATAATTATGTATATCATTTTGATGGGTCAAATCTATGCCACATATCGGAGCAAGAGATTATACAATTTCCAAAAATAATGGAAATTTTTTCAATATTTTGGAAAGAGTTATTAGAGCCAGAAGGCTATGTTAAACAAAAATTGACGGAAATAGGTAATCAAACTTTTCTCTGTCGTTTCGATAAAAAAGATGAATAAACTTGGCTAAATTTGAAGAATTAGGACTAAAGGATACCATACTCACTGCTCTTAATGAAATGGGTTTTCGTGAACCATTTCCTATTCAAGCAGGAGCTATTCCAGTACTTCTTTCAGGTCAAGATGTCATAGGTCAAGCACATACTGGAACAGGAAAGACAGCTGCATTTTCACTACCAATAATTCAAAATGTTATTCCAAAAGGTGGAGTGCAGGCATTAATCATTGCCCCAACAAGAGAGCTGGCAGTACAGATCTCTGATGAAATTATAAAGTTCTCAAGACATTCTGGAATTCGTAGTGTAACAATCTACGGTGGCCAGAGTATGAACATACAACTGCAAGAACTTCATCGAGGAGTAGAAATTGTAGTTGCAACTCCTGGACGTCTTATTGATCACATCAAGCGCGGCTCAATAAAATTACAAAAAGTAAAGTGGGTTATACTTGATGAAGCAGACACCATGCTTGACATGGGATTTATCGAAGATATAAAATTCATTTTGGACTTGGTTCCAGAAGATCATGTAAATGCATTGTTCTCTGCTACGATGCCTGCTGCAATCTTGATGCTTGCAGAAAAATATATGAAAAACCCACAAAAAATATTCATCGATTCAGATGATCTAAGTGGAGAGGGAATAGAACAGGCATTTCTTGTAATCAAAGATAGAGAAAAAACAGATTATCTTTTCAAATTCATAAAAGAAAATGGTGCAGGTCAGGCAATCGTTTTCTGTTCTACAAAAGATAGGACAAGAAGAGTTGCTCATGAACTAGAACAAGGAAGATTCAATGTAGTCTCTATTCAAGGAGACATGTCTCAGTTTAGAAGAGACAAGGCAATGTATTTATTTAAAAAAGGCAAGGCAGACATTTTGGTAGCTACTGATGTTGCAGCAAGAGGTATTGATGTACCAAAAGTTGCATTGGTGATAAATTATGATGTTCCAAACCAAGATATGGTATATTTCCATAGAATTGGACGAACTGCAAGAGCAGGAGAAAAAGGCAGAGCAATAACTCTGGTGTCTTATTCCTCAATTGGCGATTTCAAGGCAATATCAAACCAAACAAAAGTCAAGATGGTGGATCTAAACAAAGAACTTGGAATTGTAGTAAATATTCCAGATCCTCTAAAGAGAGAAGTAAGCCATAGGAGAAACTTTGGCAGATCTGGTGGTGGCTATGGTAGATCAGGCGGGGGATATGGCAGATCTGGAGGAGGTGGTTATGGTAGACGCGATGATAGAAGAGATGATCGCAGAAGATCTGGTGGCGATAAAAATTATTACGGTTTAAGAAGCCGCTGGTAGAAAACCGTTCAATATATTTAGGGATTCATGATTTTATAATACATGGATAAAGCAAAACCTGTAGATTCAAAGAACTGGGAAAAAGAAGTCATGGCTTCTCCGATTCCTGTGTTTGTAGATTTTTGGGCAGAATGGTGTGGCCCATGCAGAATGGTAGGTCCTGTAGTTGAGGAGCTAGCCAATGAATATGCAGGAAAGATCAACTTTGTCAAGGTTAATGTTGATGAAAACAACGAACTTGCATCAAAGTACAATGTCTTTAGCATACCAACACTAGCATTATTCAACAAAGGCCAGGTTGTAGCACAACAAGTAGGTGCTGCATCAAAGGGTTCTTACAAGAATATGATAGACAGTGCTCTTTCAAAAGTCTAAACCTCATTTCTTCTTTTTTCGATCTAAAATAATTAATACAGGTCAAGAAAACAACCCACATGTCATTTGGAGATATTGATACTCTAAACCTTCTATTTGACAAATTACAGAATTTACTAAATGACACTCAAGGGTACTATGAATCATTTCTTGATGCTAATACAATGTATAAACAAGGAAAACTCTCCGACAAGGAATTCTTTGAGAAACTTGGAGACTATGTTGTATCGTATTCATCACTAGAGTTTTTATCTGTAAAGGTAATCTTTGAGCTGAAAAAATCACTTGACAAGATATCAAGTGGTCGTGCAACCGGTTCTACCATGGCAAGTCCAATGCCTCCAGGCATAGGACCTCAAGCATCACAAATGGCAGCTTCTACATTGCCTGGACCTGGACAGCCCCCCTCAATAATATCGGCTGCAGCAGCATTTTCAACACCCGGTGAACTTCCACGACCAGATCCTGCACTCATGCCGCAAAGTCCAAGTGGTCCTGTTTGTAGTGCTTGTGGGTCTGCTCTGAAAGTTAATGCTAAATTCTGTTCCAAATGTGGAAATAAAATGTCCTAGTGAAAAATTCTGCTAGTCTTGGTTTGCGCCACATTCTGTACAAAACTTTGCAATCAAAGATAATTTTGCGCCACATTCTGTACAAAATTTCAAGCTTACCTCAGTTGATGTATTGACACTGCCATACAAACCGCCAATTGTTTTCATTGCACCAGTTGGCACAAATGTATCATCATCAACTAACGGTGTTGGTGCAAAATCTTTCTCTTCTATAAAGTTCATCAATCGAGGCATCTGCTGACCAGGATTTTTTAGATCAGGCACCATGTCGCCTAACCAAAATGCAAATCTAGTTAGTGTAAGTTCTGGTGTGGAAAAAGTCAATGTATGACTTGACATGTAATCGTCTGCTGCTATTTTGCCATTGAAGACTTTCATTAAATGAACTAGTTAGTATAGCTGTATATTGTTTTTTATTTTAATTGTGGACAATTGTTACAGCCATTAGTGATAGAGCCAGTAAAGTTTGCCCCCCTGAGATCTGCATCTTTGAGATTTGCATCTGACAAATTGGCGCCAGATAGATTTGCACCTGATAGGATGGCACCTCTGAGATTTGCACCTGATAGATCCACTTCTCTCAAATTGGCACTTGAGAGTATAGCTCCTAATAGATCTGCACCATGAAGATTAGAGTTTGAGAGATTGACATCTTGTAGATTTGCACCTGATAGATTTGCTTCTTGCATGTTAATACCTGACATGTTGGCTCCTTGCATGTTGATTCCAGATAGGTTTGCACCTTTTAGGTCTTGAATTGATAATATTGTAATGGTATTCTGATCTGATTTACTGGAATAAAAGTTGGGGGCGCCAAGATATGATGCATAGATGTGATGCAATCCTGCAGGCAATGAAGATGTGCTAAAGGTAGATTGACCTCCAAAGATTGTAACTGGGTATCCCACTGCAGTATCATCTACATAGAATTGTATCACACCAATGTCAGGCGTTGGCGATACTGTTGCAGTAAATGTTGTTACCATGCCAGTTATTGCAATTGCAGAACTTGATGATATCGTTGTAATGGTTGGTACTATTGGAGGCGTAAATGTTATTGATGGGCCATATGTTGTAGATGAAAAACTTGACTGTGTTGTATTATTTGATACTGGGTTTGAACAAGGAACATAGAGTTCCCAACCGTGAGGCATCTCTCCTACATAACACTGGTATCTCCCAGATGAATCATACAATTTTGCTACATATTTCCAGTTTTCATCTGCAAAAGATGGTATGGCAAATCCTGATACAATGTTTGAAACAACAATTATCATTATGACAAAAAAAGCCAGTCTGAACAATATTGATTTCTTTTTGTCAAATTGTCTGATAACTAGTATGAATAAAAATACGATGGCAAACGATGTGAATCTTTCTGCCATATCTCCTCTAACTATAATTGATAAAAATAATGTTGCAATGATACAGTATAGAACAAAAATTTCAAATCTCAATCCATTCTTGATTGAATTTAACAAAATAAACACAACCACAATAATGGGTATGATGTATACCAATTCTCCAGAATATTGAAAAATATCATAATAGAATATCTTGGCTATGCTTGTAGAAAATATCTGGATTGTTGATTGTACAATATCTGAATTAATCTGAATTGCTGGAGACTTGAATTGCAGAGAATAATTGATGTAAAGCAGTGATGCCTGAAGTAATAGCAGAACTGTTGGTATTGTGTAGCTAGATATTGTAATTACATCTTTTCTGTTTCTTCCAAGTTCACGTGCTATGACATAAATCAATGCTGGAAGAAAAACAATGGAAAAAGCAGAAGAGAGAAATGATGCAGAACAGAAAAATGCATAAAGATACTTTATTTTCTTGGATTGTTTTTTGTACTCTTCATATCTGAATATTAACAACAACAAAAAGAGCATTGTGAATATGTTCAGAAACCATTGGATGCTTGAAATGTTGGAATAAATTTCATTCATGCCTGGAGCAGCTATTATGAATATGGAACAAACAGCCCTGAGCCAATCATTTTTAATTATGAATCGAAATTGTTTGGTGGCAAAAAACAATGCACAAAGTGTTGCAATAATTATTGCAGCCACATTCATTGCTAGGTTGACATTGGTAATGCCAAACAGGTATAGTGAAAAAATTGTTACAAGCCTAGGAATGAAATGCAAGTAATAATTGTAAACAACAAAAATACTTCCCCACGAGTACTGGATAGCTTCTCTTAGAAGGACATCTACATCTTCAACCCTACCAGGTTGAACCAGGATGAAGATTGGTTTTCTTAACACAAAAAGTATTACACCTGACACAAATAGGATGGGCAAAAACCATCTTGATTCTATGTTTCCAGAAAAAATTGTACGCATTTTACTGTTCAAATTGACTGAAGCTTTGATGGATCCGCCCTTAAGCTTATCGGACATATTTTTCTCAGATTGTTACCTTGTAAAATTGTGATACATCTATAACATATTTTGTATATGTCACGGACAGCCATTGCAATCGTTTGTTGTGGCGCCTGCAAAGTTTGCACCCATCATGTTTGCCCCCCTGAGATCTGTATTGGATAAATTTGCGTCAGACAGAATGGTACCTGACAAAATATCATCTTGTAGATCTGAACCAGATAAATTGGCACCCTGCAAATTCGCATTTGTTAGGTCACTTTTTTGTAATTTACTCTCCTTCAGGTTTACGTCCATCAGGGATGCTCCTGATAGATTCGAATTTTGCAAATTTGTACCAGACAAGTTGGCTCCATTCAGATTGGCATGAGACAAGTTAATACCTTGAAGATTTTTTTCAGAAAGATTAATTCCTTGCAAATCTGTACCTTCTAGATCTTTATTCTCCAAGTCTGATGTTGAAAGGACTGTTATTGTAATTTCTCCAGAAGAGCTTGCATTAAAGTTTGGAGCTCCAAAATATGATACAGATATCTTGTGTGATCCTTTGGGCAAAAGTTGTGTAAATGTAATCTGTCCACCAAAGATTGTAGCAGGACTTTCAGAGGGTTTGCCATCTATGTATATCTGACCTATTCCATTGTCTGGTACTGGAAACACTGTACCTGTAAATGTTACAGGTTGTCCATCTATTGCATATTGAGATCTTGTTGATATGGTAGTAACAGTTGACTGTACTGGAGGTACAAATGTTACAGATGAGTCATGTATCAATGTCATATTTTTTGATATTGGTTCTGCACAGGGAATAGAAATTGCCCAACCACTTGGAATCTCGCCTACATAACACTGGTATTTTCCATCAGGGTTGTAAAACTCTGTCACATATTTCCAGTTCTCATCTGCAAAAGATGGTATGAAAAACCCAGATGCCACATTAAATGTCACAATCACTGTTATTGCTACAAAGGTCATCTTGCTAAATGATGATTCTCTCTTGTCAAACTGTCTAATTATTAATATCAATATGAACACAATTGCAAAAAAGAAGTATCTCTCCTGTGCCTGTCCACATAGGCAATTCCAATCAATAAGTGAACTTTTGATCACAGAAGAAAAAAAGAGAGTTGCAGCAATGCAGGCCAATACATAGATCTCAAACTTTATTCCATTTCTTATGGAATTTAGTAAAACAAATGTTACTATGGCAACAGGTATGAGATACATCCATTCCCCCATGTGCTGAAAAATATCGGGAGTATTTTGATAAAATATCTTGACTGCAGAAATGGTAAAACCATTCACAGATGATGATACAATATCATTAACATGAGGAGTGGATAGCGTGGTTTGTTGTAGATAGTTGATACAAATTGTTAGTGCTTGAACAAATAACACTCCTGTAGGTATAACATAGCTAGATATCGTAACTAGATCTCTCCTGTTTTTTCGCAATTCACGTATCGCGATGTATATCAATGCTGGAAGAAAAACAATGGAAAAAGCAGAAGAGAGAAATGATGCAGAACAGAAAAATGCATAAAGATATTTTTTCTTTCTGCTTTTTTTCACAAATTCTTCATACTTGAATAATAACAATGATACAAAGAGCATGGTGAATATATTCAGAAACCATTGGATACTTGAAATATTTGAATAAATTTGCTCAGTAATACCTGGAACCAGTATGACAAACAATCCGCAAAGAGCTCTTGCCACGTCACTTTTAATTATGAACCGAAATTGTTTCGTAACAAAAAACATTCCACACAATGTTGCAATAATTATTGCAACCAGATTCATCCCAAGTAGGACATTTCTAATTCCAAACAAATGCAGAGAAAAAAATGTTACAAGAGTTGGGATGAAATGAAAATAATAATAGTGAACTACAAATATGCTATTCCACGAATATTTCATTGCAGGTCCCACTAGGACATTTACATCCTCCCATCTTGCAGGTAGAATTAACACATTGATTGGTTTTCTTAAAACAAGTATTGCTATACCAAGAACACACAATATTGGCAAAAACCATCTTGATTCTGTATTGTTAGATATACTCTGACGACTATTGCTGCTCAAATTAACTGAAGCTTTGATGGATCCGCCCTTAAGCTTATCGGGAATGTTACAAAACATTTTTTCCTGATTTTTACCATTAGGGGAAAATTGTGTACTTGTGGAACTTTCCTATCTTGTTCAAAAGGTGGACCGAGGGGGATTTGAACCCCCGACATCCGCGTTGCGAACGCGGCGTCACTACCACTAGACCACCGGCCCTTTTGTTATCAAGAATATCATCTGCTTTTATTCATTTACTCAAAGAATAATACTAGGTTTTCAAGTAAAATTCCTGATGACTGTAGATGCTGTAATTACAGGGTCACATGTTATTTTTCAAAATGTAATGGTAGAGAAAAACATTGTAATTGACGAAGGCAAAATTATTGGTCTTACAAATGATATTCCACAATGTGATCTAAAAATTAAAGCAGACGGCTTGGTTTCACTTCCTGGTATAATTGATCCTCACATACATTATGGCGTCTATTCTCCAATTGCTGATGCTGCTGTCACCGAATCTAAAGTAGCTGCAATAGGTGGAGTCACTACAATGATGCGAATGCTCAGACTAAGCGGCTCGTACAAAAAAAATCTAGACTCTCAACTTGCAGAAAGCGCAAAAACTCATTATGTTGATTATTCAATTCATGCATCCATACTTCACAGAAATCAAATCAATGAAATGGAATTTTGCAAAAGCAAGGGGATAACGTCATTTAAGATATACATGAATCTTGGTGAAGAGGTGGGTCATGTCTACATGGACATGCAACCTGGTGACAAGTCTCTGCGAGAAGAGAAAGTAGAAATGACAACTGACATGGTTGAAAAAATAGTTGAAAATGCAGCGTCTCTGAATTGTCCAGTTCTTGTCCATGCAGAAGATTATCAAATGTGTTCATGTGGAATAAAGACTGCAAAAGAGAAAAAAATGGATGGACTAGCGGCATGGTCCAATAGCAGACCTGTCGAATCTGAAGTCAAATCAATTACTACCATATCTAAAATTGCAAGAAAGTATGACTGTAATCTCTATTTTGTGCATATTGGTTCCAAGGCTGCAATTGATGCAATATCTCAAGAAAAGAAAAATGGAACAAAAATCCATGTCGAGACCTGTCCACATTATTTGACATTGTCGTATGAATCACAACAAGGGTATCTTGCCAAAGTCATGCCTCCAATACGTTCGTCTAAGGATGTAGAATCTGTGTGGCATGAGATACAAAGTGGTAAAATGGATACGATTGGAACAGATCATGTTGCAAATAGATTACATCTAAAGTTAGGAGGAGAAAATGTATGGGGCGCACTAGCGGGATTTCCAGGAATGGGTACAATGCTTCCTATATTGTTAAGCGAGGGAGTCAACAAGGGAAAGATAAATCTACAGCAGTTATCAAACATGACCAGTCTCAATACTGCCAAAATATTTGGAATGTATCCAAAAAAAGGAACAATCCAAAAAGGCTCTGATGCTGATATTGTTCTAGTTGATTTAAAAAAGGAAGAAAAAGTGTCTGCCCAAACAATAGATGGTTTTTCTGATTATACCGTCTATGAAGGTTGGAATCTCAAAGGATGGCCTGTTAAAACAATTGTTCGAGGAACCGTAATTGCAGAAGATTTTAAAATTATTGCAAAACCTGGTCATGGTAAATTTGTATCAAGACCACAAAGCTTGATCTGATTGGAAAAAATTTTTTCTAAATTGTTATAAAACCGGACTTTACTGCTGACAAGGCAATGTTTAGGCCAAACAAGGCAAATGTTACTGCATATATTGATATCATTGCACCTTTCAATACTTTTTCAGAGACCTTCTTTTCAATTATTGTATGAATGAACTTGCCTCCATCCAATATTGGTAGTGGTAGCATGTTGAATATTCCTATGAAAAATGATAACATCCAAAGCCACAGTAGGAACATGAAGACCTCTGGACTCCAGTGAATGTAATATGGAACAACTGGCTGGTATGACGGTAGTGCTGCTCTTAGAATTCCGAGCATTCCTTTTTGTGGATCATCCTTTGAAGGAGTTGTGACAACAGGAATCTGCATGGATTTTCCATCTCTAATTATTGAAACCATGGCAGTATCTCCGGGCTTTAATTTTATTTTGGCAAAGTCCTGAGGAAGTAAAACGGGATTTCCATCTATTGCATTTATGATGTCATCTTTTTGTAATCCAGCTTTTTCAGCACCAGACCCTTCTGTGACTGAAACTATTGGAACTCCTAATGGTTCATGATAGAATACACCCTTGATTGGATCTGGCATGATTAGAGCAAATGACGGATTGAATATCAATAACCCTGCAATTATAAATGAAAACAAGACATTTGATGTCGCGCCTGCACCGATGACTCTGAGACGTGAGATTTTTTTTGCCTTGACAAATTCATCCTCATCTGGCTCTACAAATCCTGCAAATAGTGCAATAAAGACTGCAAATCCTCCTGTCTTGATTTTTATTTTTTCTAGTGTAGCGACAATTCCATGTGCGCCTTCATGTATGACTAGTACAATTGGAACCGAAAGCAAAAAGTATGCAATGTTTGCACTTGACTGGATTGTAACTCCTGGTATCAATACGGTCATTTCCGAGAATGATTCTGGCTTTACGAAAAAGTTTGACAGATTTGATGCAAGATACCAAAATGCTGCTCCCATCATCACAAAACCCAACACTACACTTGTGTTGGAAAAAATTCTAGTTGCTTTTTCGGTCCTACTTAGAATTCTTGAGAGTATCATCTGAACATTTTGGTTCTTGTATGTCAAACTGTATGGTTTTACCTCAAATCCATGTTTGTCAAGTTTTAAGAGTTTTGCAATTCCAAATACTATGACCCATGCAATCAAAACATAGATGATGGAATTGTGCGTTAAAAATGAAAAGTCCAAATTAATTGATACTCTTTTTAGTCAGGGCAAATTTATCAGTTGCTATGGGAATTGTCATAGTTTCAACATATCCTGACAAAAAATCAATTTCCAAAGTGGCGCACATTGTAGTGCAAAGAAAATTGGCAGCATGTGTCAACTATGCTAAAATAAATTCCATCTATTCTTGGAAAGGCAAAATTGAAGATACAGAAGAATTTCTAGCACTTTTCAAAACTAGTACAAAATCAAAACAACAACTCAAGAAAGAAATAGAAAAATCTCATCCATATGAGGTGCCAGAAATTGTAGAGCTAAAGATGGATGATGTCAGTATACCGTACATGAAATGGCTTGACACGTCAACTTTGGGGGGCAAACCTAAGAAGAGAAATCACTCCCCCAAGAGACGAAACCCGTAATCCAGCGTCTGTAGTTGAATCTACTGCATAAACTTCAACTCCTTTTGATTCTACTTGATTGAGAAATTCAATTATCTTGTCTTCATCTTGTTTTTCAAAGATCCTGTCTGAAAATACCAATGATTCTACTGCACCAATATCATTTGCCTTTGCAGTCTCCTCAAAACCCATGGTAAACTTGTTACTTTTCTTGTTTGCCCTTGCCATAGTTTCATCTAGTATGGCAGAAACTTTTGCAATCTTGCTTGTGTCAAGTGTCTGCTTCATGATGTTGGATTTTATAAAAATGTAAATTCCATCCTCACCTGCAGAATCTATTCCGTCTACTGATTGTATCTTGTGACCCTTGATTGTTGGAACATCTACAAGAAAATTTACTAGTCTTTTCTTGGTCTCTCCTGGCCCGAATATTACTAGGCTATCTCCATCCCTTATCAAAGCAGAGATTGCACCTTGAACATCTTTGAAAAAATCCTGTATGTTAAATTTAGTTTTGTATCTCTTTCCGCTTGCACCAGAATACATGTTTGGCAAAAGTTTGAGATGTGTACCGCTTAATCTTCCCAGGCCACAGTCTGTTGTATCTATTGCAACAAGGAGAAATGCACCATGATCCTTTTTTTCAAAGATCAGTTTTTTTTCAATATCACTCCAACTTTTTTTGATTAGAGTTGCAGCGTCTCCAATTTTTAGTGTCAAAGAATGATGTGATCCCTTGTTTACAGATTGGTTATCTGATTCTGCTATAGTGCCCTGTACTCTCAATCTGTCAACTACCTCATCAATAGAAATTTTCTCAACGTCTAGTGCTATGCGAATCTTTACTCTTTCACCCTTGTCAGGCCTTGCAAAGTCTTTTTCTTGCTTGACAGCCCTTGAGGTATCACCAACTATTCTATCTCCTTTTTTTATGACACGTCGTAGTGTGAAGAGATCGTCTGATTCTTCTGGTATCAGTGCTACTGTATTATCATCTATTTTCTTAATAATCAATCTAGTACCTTTGTTGAACCATAATAAAAAAGAAAAGTAATCTAGTTTGTTAACTCATCAGTCTTTGTTTCTTTCTTTTCTTCTGCTTTCTTTCTCAAGTAATTCTGGACCCATTCTGGTGTCAAGACTCCAGATTCAGTCAAGTTAACAAGTGTATTGGTTGATGCTTCACCCATTACTTTGCCCGTGTTTCTTCTTACCTGTCTCCACTTTAGATTCGTATTACCGCTTTTTGATGAATATATTATGCCAAGTACTTCTTTTGCATTCACAAAAGTCATGTCTCGAATCTTTTTCAAGGTGACCTTGTCTGCGGCTTCCACGTAAATTGGACCAGGTGTTGTCTCACGTTCCGGGAACACTTCATAATCCTCCAAGTAACTTTCAGGGATAAACGAGTTACAAGTACTTAGGATTACAAACTTCCTAAAACTTTCAAGGGAACACGCTGCATCTATTGCTACCATTTGTGTAAGTAATGCTCTCGCCTTTTATCAAGCTTCTTGAAAGACTCAAGTAGGAACAAACAAAATTGTTTGGTTGCAGGCATTGATGACCAAATCCCTTTTGATTTAGTGATGAGGATCTTGAGTTCTGAGCCTGCACTGGATTTTTATCAGTAAATGATTCTAGTGATGATATCATGAAATCACACACTGAGTATCTTACGTACAATGTTCCATCAAGACGAGGATTTGTAAACATGACACCAGAAGTAAGAAAAATAATTCAAAAAAGTGGTATCAACGAAGGTCTCTGTCTAGTAAATGCAATGCACATTACTGCAAGTGTATTCATTAATGACAACGAGAGTGGATTGCACCAAGATTATGAAAAATGGCTGGAAGGTATCGCACCACATGAACCAATATCACAATACCAACACAACAATACTGGAGAAGATAATGCTGATGCACATCTAAAAAGACAAGTAATGGGAAGAGAAGTAATAGTGGCTATAACAAAAGGCCAACTTGATTTTGGTCCATGGGAGCAGATCTTCTATGGAGAGTTTGATGGCAAGAGACCAAAACGAGTTCTTGTCAAAGTAATAGGCGAATGATTCTAGGATAATGAGCCTCTCTTCTGGGCTCCTTCTTCTAATGGTTTTAGCTTGAAACTCTGTTCATGGTTTTGTGCACCATGATTGCATTTTACACAGCCTACCTTGAAACCGTCGCTATTTTTTACAAAAGTTTCACAGCCACAAAAACAAGTCATTTGATTTTATGCTCCTGTCTCCTGATATAACTTTAATTCTTACAACAATTCCCGCGTGGAATGTCGTGATCGTGTGGACATTTTCTTGGATGCTTGAGCATTGTACATAGAGCATCTGTGAATTGTTCATTCATGTGGTGTTCAATACCGCAAACCATCTCCTCATCAATGTCTACCTTTAGAGCACTGTCCATGAGTACCTCAAGCAGTCTGCTATTTCGCATCATGTTGGAACCAATGTCTTCGCCGCTCTTGGTAAGTGATACTCCGCTTTTGTTATAATTTACAAGCTTTGACTCGTTTAGTTTTTTTAGCATTTGCACTACGCTTGGTTGTCTTACGTTTAACATCTTGGCAATTGTGCTTATTTTTACAGGATCTCCGCCCTCTTTGATATGCCATATTGCCTTGAGGTACATCTCAACATGTTCTGCTTCAGCAGTTCCTACAAACAATACTTCTTGATCTTCCATGATATTCTATCCTACCTACTTGATTTTACATCTTTTGATTCTTTTAGCAGATATTCAAAATATTCACGAGCAAAGCCTGCCAAGCCTGAATGGTCAGCCCATATGGCAACTGCCTCTTTTGTACCTGTAGTACCAAGTTCTTCACCAAGCAACAACACTACATATCGCTTATCAGAAATGATTCCTCCTCCAAAGAGACCTTTCTTTACTTTTACCGTTGCCAGTCTTGATAATGACTTTAACGTATCACCTTCAACATCTTCTGAAACTAGAATGGTAATGTCTACTCCTCTGTCATGTAACAATCTAATTTTTGGCAACGCCTCTTTTGCCAATTCTTCTGCAACCTTGGGGATGGCAATCATGACCTCGTTTCTGCAAGAATCTACCATCTCGAGAATCTTTGTTGCAATATTTATCACACCTGAAATTATCCAAATATCTGGCCTTTCGCTTATCCCGCTCTGTTCATACATTGGAGTGAGTTCTTTAAGTACAATGTTTTCATTATTTCTAAATTCTGTCTCAAACTGTTGCTTTGATGTCTGGATTGCAGTGGCAGGAGATTTTGCAAAATACTGGGTAGGTCTTGAATCATCAGAGCCTATCCACCCCTTTTCTTCTAGGGTGCCCAAGACCTCGTAAATTTTCGAGTATGGCACACCAGATTTCTGACTAAGATCAGAGGCAGTAATGGGACCTGTTTTTAAAAGTGAAGAATATGTCTTGATCTCATAGCTAGTAAGGCCGATCTTTTCTAATGCTTTTCGTGCCTTGTCAGATAAACTCATGTAAATGATCGGGGGCTCTTTTGATATATATGTCTAGGACAGGTTTCTATGAGGAGGATCTACCTATTCATCTGGTGTCTAGTAGGAAATGGATTAAATACTATCTCCTAAGATATGCGTATAAGACATGGAATTAATCCAGATATCTAATCAGAAGACTCCTACTCTAGGCAAGAAATCTACTATAAGATTTACTCAGAGTATTTGTCCTGAATGTAACATGATTCTTGACGCAGAGGTCTTTGAAAGAGATGGCAAGGTCTTCATGACAAAGACTTGTCCAACACACGGAGAATGCGAAGAACTCTATTTTGGCTCTTATGATATGTATAAAAAATTCAGCACCTATTGGATCGACGGTAAAGGTGCACATGCTCCAAATGTAATGATTGACAAATGTTCATGTCCTAACAACTGTGGTCTATGTTCTAATCATCTATCCCACAGTGGACTTGCAAACATGATAGTTACAAACAGATGTGATTTGACATGCTGGTACTGCTTCTTCTATGTGAAAAAGGGACTGGAAGGTGCATACATGTATGAACCATCACAAGACCAAGTAAGAGCAATGATGAAGACATTAAAAGCAGAAAGACCAATTCCAGGAAATTCAATGCAGATTACTGGTGGAGAACCAATGCTCAGAGAAGATATTGTTGATGTTATCAAAATAATGAAAGAAGAAGGTGTTGATCACATCCAGATGAATACCAACGGAATCAGATTTGCACTAGACCCAGAAGCAATGAGAGAAGTCAGACTTGCAGGTGTCAATAATCTATATCTCAGTTTTGACGGTGTTACACCAAGAACAAATCCAAAGAATCACTGGGAAATTCCATATGCACTAGAGAGTGCAAGAAAGACAGGAACCACTGTAGTATTTGTTCCAACAGTTATCAAATCAATTAATGATCACGAATTAGGTCCAATAATCAGATATGCTCAAAAGAATCTTGATGTAGTTCACGCAGTAAACTTCCAACCAGTATCATTGACTGGAAGAATGGGCAAGAAAGAACGTGAAAAATACAGAATTACAATTCCTGACTGCATACAAAGAATTGAAGAACAGACCCAAGGTGAAGTAACAGTAGATGACTGGTTCCCAGTTCCAAGTTGCATGCCACTAACAAACGTAATTGAAGCATTCTCTAGCAAACCAAAATATGAACTCTCAATCCACTTTGCATGTGGTGCAGGTACATACATCTTTGAAGATGCAGAGACAAAGAAATTTGTTCCACTTACAAGATTTGCTGACATTCAAGGAATGTTAGAACTCTTTGAAGACAAGGCAGAAGAAATTCACTCTGGAAAGAACAAGTACTTTACAATGCTCGAAGTAGTAAGAAAACTTTCAAGCTTTATCGATAAAAAGAAACAGCCAGCAGGTCTTGACCTTGCAAAGATGTTCGGTAGCATCTTGATGAAGAGATCTTTCAATTCTGTAGGTTCATGGCATGTCAAAGGCTTGTTCTTAGGTATGATGCATTTTCAGGATAAATACAATGAAGATCTTGAAAGACTCCAGAGATGTGATATTCACTACCTTACACCAGACTTGAGAATCGTTCCATTCTGTGCCTTTAACGTAATTCCAGAATGGTATAGAGACAGAATCCAAAAGAAATATTCCATATCTGTAGAAGAATGGGAACAAAGAGTTGGAGTAAAACTCGAAGATGGTCTTTACAGAGGAATCATGAGAAGAGGTTCAGGTGACGAGCTTGCAGCAGGCTGTGCAAAGAGTCAGATGATGCACGAAGCATCACAAGCTTTGACATAATTTCATAGGATTTCTTCAAACACTATTTTGTACAAATTTTATTTCTAAAGATTAATTGTAAGGTGTTTCTTACAAACACAAATGAAAATAGGAATTATTCATGGTTTTGTAGGTGGTGGAGGGGGAACCGAAAAAACACTTTATGCAATAATTGAAGCTCTGATTGAAGGAGGACACAAAGTAACTTTATACACTATTTCAAAACCATCTGTAAAGATTCCTGGCATCAAGATAATTTCCACACTTCCATTTCACTTGCCTATTTTTGGTCTCTATCAAAGATACATGGAATCAAAATTAATTGAAAAAGCAAATGATGAAGATCTCATAATTCAGGCATCTGGGGGACTAGTGTTGCCAAGAAAAAAGAATCAAAAAGTGATAATTTACTGCCATCATGATTTCCAAAACGAAACAAAAAAAGATGTGACAAAATACAAGGGTGCATGGTCTTGGTATTACAAGCCATACTATATCCTGAGTCAACAATTTGTAAAACAGATAAACAATGAAAACATTCTATTCATTTCAAACTCCAAATTTATTCAAGATTCTATAAAAAGAAACTTTTCCAAGGATTCTATTGTGATTTATCCTCCAGTGGAACTAGAATTATTTAAAAATGATTCAAAAAAAGAACAATCCGCAATTACAATTTCACGATATTCCCAGGAAAAAAACCTTGAATTTGCAATTGATGTTTTTCAAGACATTAATGTATCATATACAATAATTGGAAATACAAAGGCTAGAGTAAACAAACTCTATTATGAAAAGATAGCAAATAAACTCAAAGACCTCAAAAAATCAAAAATTTCTCTATTACCAAACATTGAACGAAACCAAGTTGTTGATAATCTAAAAAAATCAAAAGTTTACTTTCATGCATCTCCTGAAACATTTGGAATTTCCATTGTTGAGAGCATTGTAGCTGGATGTATTCCTATAGTTCCTGACAATTCTGCACACAAGGAAACTATACCAATTAATGAATTACGATACAGACCGGATGACAAAAAAGATGCTCAAGAGAAAATAGACAAAGCTCTTGCTGGAGATTATGACAAACTGATCAAACCCCTGCAAGATTCTCTTAAAAATTATGACAAGAAAACATTCAAAGATGCACTGCTAAGTTTTATAGAAAATATGAAAACCAGAGTCTAGGGTTCTGAAATTTTGTATTTCTTCCAACGCTCTGTATCTAAACTCATATCCATTGTAAGTCTAGGACCAGAATATTCCTTGATTGTAATGGGTTGAATTTCAGGAGTAGTTAATTTAGCAAGTTCAAACATGGATATTTTCTTGTCTCCTACAATATGTACATAACCACTCATGTTTTCCTTGTAAACATCCATTATTCCTTGTGATACATCTTGTGCAAAAAGATATGTCCCAAATCTATCTACAAATGCACCTGGATACGGCCATTTTTTCTTGGCAACAAAATTAGTTCTAACAATCAAATATTCTCGAAGTTTACTCACCTCGTATTCCCCTATCAATTTTGTCAAGGCATAGAAATTTTCTGGATATGGTATAGAATTTTCATTATACATGCCTACATGTCCATCAAAAACACAGGCTGTACTGATATAGATGAATTTTATATTTTTTTTATTATTCAAAACTGCTTCAACTAAATTTCTGGTCCCATCGACATTTGTCTTCCATGCAACTGGCTTGTTTTCTTCACATGGTCTTATGTGAGTAAGAGCTGCAGTATGTATTATCAGATCAATATCATGATTTTTAATATAATCTGCAACATTTTTCTTGTCTGTGATATCAAGTTCCTTATGTGTAGGTGTTAATGTGTCTGTAAATTTTTTCTTTAATTCTGTACCAAGTGCTCCACTTCCACCTGTGATTAAAATACTCACTTGATATCTCTTGGTTAAAGGTATTGTAAATCTTTTCTAAAAACTAGCACGCTAATCTGTTTATTTTTCCTCGTAGTATGTTGGCTACTCTCAAAGCAGTCTTTCCATCTCCTAATGATTTATTCCATGCTCTATCAATTTTGTACAAAGTAATCAGTTTAACTGCTTCTTCGATATTCTTTGGATCAAGTCCAGCAAGTATGTTTGATCCTTCTTCAATGTATTCAGGTCTTTCAGTACTTTCACGTATAGTTACACAAGGTCTCTTAAAGTAAAGTGCCTCTTCTGGAACAGTCCCAGAATCTGTAATGAGACAAAATGCATTTTTTTCTAGTTTTGAAAAATCAAAAAAACCAAGTGGTTTTATCAATTCAATATTGCTTGGCACTTTTCGTTTCTTTAACTTGCTTAATGTCCTAGGATGTATTGGATAGATTACTCTTTTTTTGAATCTCTTGCCTATAGTCTGAAGAGAAGTAAAAATTTTCTCCAAGGTTTCAGGATTGTCAACATTTTCACTACGATGCGCAGTAACCAAAAAGTAACTGTTTGATTCCAAATTCATTTTCTCCATGATTTTACTCGAGTCTATTTTTGGAGTAAAGTAGTTTATTACGTCAATTATGGGGTTTCCTACAACATAGATCTTACTTGGATGAATGTTTTCTCGAATCAAGTTTTCTCTTGAATATGCAGTATATGGTAACAATAATGATGAGAGATGATCTATTATGATTCGATTTTTTTCTTCAGGCATACGAAAATCATAACTACGCATTCCAGATTCAAGATGAGCTATCTTTATTCCATGATGTGCAGCAGGGATGGCTGCAAGTCCACTATTTGTATCACCTAAAATTAGTAAAATGTCTGGTTTTTCTTTTTGTAATATTTCTTCAGATTTTGTAATGATATCTGAAACCTCTGGTCCATATTTTCCCGTCCTTATTTTCAAATCATAATCCGGTTTTCGAATTTCAAGTTCGTCAAAAAATACTGAATTTAACTCATAGGTATAATTTTGACTTGTGTTTACCATTATGTGATTAAAATTTGTATCAAGTAATGAGAAAATTCTGCTTAACCTGATTATTTCTGGCCGTGTTCCAAAAATAGACATTATTTTCATGAGATGTGTGTTGATGTTATTGCCAAATTTAAAAGGTTTTCAGATTTCTGAAATTATTTAATTGTTAATTAAGACTTATTAACTAAGCATCAATCATTGCATTTGAGTTGGATTACTCATCGGTCATAAATGATCAAAATATTCTGATAACTGGTGGGACGGGAAGCTTTGGCCACCAAATGATAAAAGAATTGATGAGGTACAAGCCAAGAATTATTCGAATTTTTAGTAGGGATGAAGACAAACAACATATCATGAGACAAGAATTCTCTGATGACTCAATACTGAAAAAAATGCAGTTTGTTATTGGTGATGTTAGAGACTATGATAGACTTTATACTGTAACAAAAGATATTGATATAATATTTCATGCAGCCGCATTAAAACAAGTTCCTGCAGTTGAATCTCATCCGTTTGAAGCAGTCAAGACAAATATCATTGGAGCATACAATGTTGTAAAGGCAGCAGTTGCAAGAGATGTATCCAAAGTAGTTGCAATTAGTACGGATAAAGCTGTCAAACCAGTAAATGCAATGGGTATGACTAAAGCATTACAAGAAAAAATAGTCCTCTCTGACGATCTCTCTAAAGATAATACTCTATTTTCTTGCGTTAGATATGGAAATGTTCTGGGAAGCAGAGGTAGTATAACACCTCTATGGAATGCAAAAATTGCTAAAAATGAACCGTTACCTGTAACACACCCTGAAATGACTCGATTCATGCTGACACTAAGTCAAGCCATTGATCTTGTTTTTTATGCAATAAAAAATGCCAAAGGTGGAGAAATATTTGTCAAGAAAGCACCAGCTGCAAAAATAGTTGATCTTGCAAAAGCATATGCTGAATTAAAAACAAATCACACAAATTATCCTCTAAAGTATATTGGTATTCGCGCAGGAGAAAAAATAGATGAAATTCTAGTATCTGAAGAAGAGATGAGGCATGTTGAGGAAAGAAAGGATCACTTTGTCATAAAACATGAACAAGAATTTGACACACAATCATTGAAAAAATCTGTTAAAATAAAAGAATATGGCTCTGCAACTGTAAAACATCTGAACAAAAATGAGCTAATTGAACTTATGAAGAAACTCAAATGGATTGCTTGAATGTAATTTAATAAAAATCTGTCAGTTTTTATCTTTCATATTCATATATGACTTGAATATCGACCCTGAAATTGATTTTGGCAATATCTGAAACATCGTATCTCTTAGAATATGACGACCTCTGGATGTTAATGATTTTGTTTTTTGATAATTCTTTACTGCTTTTTCATATTTATCTCTCTCTTCTGGAGTAAGTTTATCCAGTATGAATTTTCGTATATTGTTGTTTTGTAATAATGATGTGGATGCTTTTTCACTACTAAGTTGTTTCTTATGCACTCGATATTTTGCTAAATTTTTTGGTACTAGATGAATATGACAATTATAAAGTAGATTGTATCTTAACCATAACTCATAATCTTCCTTGTAGCCAATCGTCTCATTGAACATCCCAAATTCATCGATTATGGATTTATGGATCAAGCTAGTAGTTCCATTTCCAATGAAATGATCTAGCAGAATTACATTCACATTAAATGAATCTAATTTATTATAATTCGGCTCTATCATTTGATCAATTATTTCTCCTTGTGAGTCAATTATATCATAATTAGTATACAGTATGTATTTTTTATTAGACAAGAGTTTTGCCGCATTAATTAATTCCAAAACTGCGTTTGGATACAATATGTCGTCTGCACTTAACCATTTGAACCACTCACCTTTCATATTTTTTATTCCCGCGTTTAACGCAGATGCAGTTCCACCATTTTCTTTTGAAATTATTTTTATTTTATCTGAATATTTTTTTAATATGTTCAACGAATTATCTGTAGATCCATCGTCGACTGCAATAATTTCTATCTCATTATATGCTTGATTTAACGCAGATTCTAAACACTCTTCCAAGTATTTCTCTGTGTTATACACTGGAATGATGATTGAAACTATATCATTTCCACGATTCAATAAATTTCTTTTATCAAGGGGTTATTTTTGGTTAGTTGTTAATTGATATATAAGTAAAAGATAGCAAAACCATGAATGTTAAAAAACTGACATTCCGTGGTTGGTTTTATTTCAGGATGGGGTGGGCTACTTATTTTGCATTCATATTTGCTGCAATCAATACTTTGGTTACAACATACTATCTGGCTATCAAAGATGTACCTTCGCTTGAAGTGATATTTCCGTCATTCATCATTTATGCTGGTTTTATTACTATTATGGGAATTCCAATACTTGTAGCTGTGGGTTATTTTCATTTTAGAAAAAGTCCAGCTTATACTGCAGAAGCAGACATTGGTGTAGAATCTAATCCATATTATTACAAACTTCCACCTGGATATAATATTGAAGTATTGTTTCCATTATATCAAACATTAACAAATATCCTACTCAAAATAGCTAGCAATCAAAAATTAACTGAAGAAGAAATAAAAGAAATAACTGAGTTACAAAATAAAATTGACATATTAATAAAAGGTGGTCATGTCGGAAATCCTAAAAGAAAAATAACTAAATCCTAATCAAATATCTAACACGATTATGTTACATTTCTTGCCATGGAGCTAATGTCTTTTTGTAATATTTTTTCTAGCATGGTTATTATTTTAATTATAACTCTGTGTCGAAATTTTGTTGCATAATTTCTTTTTTTATCAACCGCTTCTTCAAAAACTTCTTTCCACTGTTTAATTGTTTTTTCGTTATCAAAAACCTCTTCCACCCATTTATGTTGTTTTTCTCTTAATTCATCTCTGAAATTTTTATCCATCACAATTTTGTCGATGTATTTTGCTATCTCTGATGGTTCTTTACTTTCTCTATATACTGGATCATTTTCTGAGAAACTATCTGGTGCATAACAAAAGGCTGGTGTGTTACATAATGCCGATTCACGTTCTATGGATCCTACACTAGTTAGAGATATTTGTCCTAATAGTGCATCAACTGATACTAAATAATTTGCCATATTTTCGCGCCTTACCTTTGGAATTATCTTTACTTTGTCTGGTTTGGTGGCAATAATCTTCTCGTAGTATTCTCCTGATCCCCAATCAGTCTGTAAAACAACAAAATCTGATTTTGTTAAACGAATTGCATCCCACATTATGAGATGTCCTTTACCAGGATCTATTCTTTGAGGACTAAAAAAGGTAAATTTCTCTTGTTTCAAATCTATCTTCTCTACATTTGGATGAAACATGATTTTATCTATCAACTGAAATATTATCTTTACATCTGTGCGATATTTTTCTAGAATTCTTGCATCGTGAGGTAAACCAGCTACCGTAAATGTGGCATTTTTGATAGTTTCTTTGTAAATGTCTTGTAAAATTAATTCTTTGATGGGTGATATCTTTTTTCTTATTCTGTACTCTGGATCTATGTATGAGTCAAAAAAAACCATTCCATAATTTACACCAGCTAGATAACATATTGCCGCAGCTGGCCATCCATAACATAAAAAAACATCATATTTTTTTGATAGGTCTTTAATCTGTTTGATCTGAGATGATATGCCATCTTTTACAAAGAATAAAGGATCTTTTACTTGTGATATTACTTCATGTGCAGAAAAATAAATTGTGTTAACATATCCTGGAAAGTATTTTTGTAATATGAATGCAAAGCTAGCAGAATCATGAACCAGTAAAATTCTTAATTTATTCATGTATGTGCAAAATAATCTTACGTATATTTTAAGGAGTGGAAATAATATGAGATTTTATTAATGATCTATCTTAATAGTTATTAACTAAACATTCTTTCTATAATTATTTGATGAAGATCAATCCCGATTTAAAAATGATAAAAAATTATCTCACCATTAGGTACAATCCTGTCAATCCACCCATTTCGATGGTACCGTGGAAATATTTGTTGAACAAAACTTCTGATATTGAAGGAAACATGACTGAAAAGCTGTTGATTAACTCAATCAAAAAATCTTTTGTAGAAAAAGAAAAAACTATTGTAGTCTCTCTTAGCAGTGGAATAGATTCCACCTTGTGTCTTGCAATACTCCGCAAGGTATTTCCAACTAAAAAAATAGTGGCCATATGTGCAGTTTTCAGTACTAATTTTGATGAATCCATAAGGGCTAAGGAGATAGCAAAAAAATTTGAAGCGGATTTTAAAGTTATCACGGTTGACTCTATCTTTACAAGAATGCCAGAACTTGTTGCAATAACAGGAAAACCGCGATGGAATACCTATCAATATATAATTGCAAATGAAGCACGTAAATTTGGAAAAGTTTTAGTTACTGGCGATGGGGCAGATGAGATTTTTGGTGGTTACACATTTAGATATAATAAATTTCTTAGTCTCTTAAAGCCTAATTCTAATTGGAAGTCAAAAGTGCTTGATTATCTGGAATGTCACAATAGGGATTGGGTTCCAGATCAGCAAAATATGTTTGGCAAAAGAATAAAGTTCAGATGGAATGCTATTCATAATTATTTTAAACCATATTTTTCAAATCCATTAAGTCCAGCTGAGCAAATCATGTTGGCAGATTTCAATGGAAAATTATTATTTGATTTTATCCCTACTGGAATGGCTATCTCTAAACATTATGGTCTTAGAGGGTTACCAATGTTTCTTGATAAAAATGTGATTGATTTTGGAATACGGTTACCACTCGAACAAAAATATGATCATAGAAAGCAACGGGGTAAGATAATTTTACGTAAGATTACAAAACGACTTGGCGTAGATCATATTGATGAAAAGAAAGGCTTCTCACCAGATCTTATAATAGATTGGAATATTCATGGAAAACAAATCTGTGAAAAATATTTGTTAGATAAAAATAGTCGCATCTTTGAAAAAGGATTGATCAATTATGATTGGATATTGGAAGCATTCGAAAAGGTTAACGACGATGGAGATATACGATATCTTAACAGAATAATTTCGATTCTGGCATTGGAAATCTGGTATCGTATTTTTATTTCAAAAGAAATCAATTCTAAACAAAAGCTAGGTTGATTGATCTCATACTATTACTTTTTACTACAAGTTATCCACATATTTCAATACAAATACTTGCTAGATTAAATAAAGGCAATTATGATGAAAAAATCATGAAAATGGACTTGCTTGATGTGTTGAAGAGTCCAAAAACTGGAACAAATCTGCAATTAAAAAATGCAGTACTGGATGGAGAAGAAATTAAATCTGGAATTTTATATGATTCCAAAGATAATGAATATGATATTGTTGATTATATTCCCAGATTTGTAAGGGAAAATCCGGGTAATACAATAGAGAGTTTTAGTTACAAATGGAAAACATTTGTTGAGCCCGCATTACAAAAACAGGAAAGAAACAAGACTATTTTTCTTGAACATTATGGTTTCCAACCTGATGAATTCAAGGAATTTCTATCAACTAGAAAAAAAATTCTAGACGCTGGCTGTGGGGCTGGATATGTATCAAATTGGATGTATTCTGAATCAAAAGCACAAGTATTTGGAATTGATATTAGCACATCTGTAGATGAAGCCCGCAAGCATTTTTGTCCAACTGGTTCAGAGAATTTGAATTATGTTCAAGCAGATATATCAGAATTACCTTTTGAGAATAAATTTTTTGATTTCATAGTATGCAAAGAAGTTATTCATCATACAGAGAAACCTAGAGAAAACTTTTCCAAATTAGTAAATCTCCTATCTGTTGGAGGTGTTATACAGATTTACGCATACAAGAAAAAAGGTCCGATTAGAGAATTCTCTGATGACTTTATACGAAGTCATACAACTAATCTTACTGTTGAGGAATGTCATAAATTTGCTGAAACAATGACGGAATTAGGAAAATCTTTACGAGAAGCAAAAATAAACATAACTATACCACGAGACATTCCCTTTTTGAATATCAAAGCAGGAGTTTATGATCTACAGAGATTTATCTATTGGAACATAATGAAATGTTGGTGGGATGATGAAGGAGATCGTGATTATAGTAATGCTGTGAATTTTGATTGGTATCATCCTCGTCATGCTTTTAGATATGATGCAGAGGAAATCAAGAAATGGTTCAATGATGAAGGTATTAGAATTGATAATTTGAACATTTTAGATGCAGGAATTGCGATTCGCGGAACAAAAATAAGATAATGTTTACATTACCTTGAAAATAAAAAATAACACTAAATGGCAAAATTTCTAATAACTGGAGGTGCTGGGTTTGTTGGTTCACATCTAACTGATCAACTTATTTCAGGTGGTCATAATGTAGTAATACTTGATGATCTAAGTAATGGTTCAATTGAAAATATATCTCATCATAAAGATGTAATATTAATAAAAGGATCTGTCACTGAAATTCCATCTGAAATATCTTCTCAATCATATGATGGCATATTTCATCTTGCGACTCATCCTAGATCATTTAGCTTGAGTAATCCATTGAAAGATGTAGAAGTTAATGCTAAAGGAATGTTAAATGTACTTGAAATTGCAAAAAAACAGAATATCAAGTTAGTTTTTACAAGTAACAGTGGTATCTGTGGAACTCCTGATTATGTTCCGGTAGATGAAAATCATGAGGATAAACCATCCACTCCTTATGATGCAAATAAGCTAGTATCAGAATATTATTGTAAAATTTATCATAACATATTTGGAGTAAAAAGTATAATATTTCGATTGGCTACTGTGTATGGTACAAGACAAAAAGTAAATCTACAATTAGGATGGAGGCCGGTTGTAGCTACACTTGTAACTGATGTATATCGTGGTAATAGTCCTACAATAAATGGTACTGGAAAACAGACAAGAGACTTAATTCATGTATCTGATGTAGTTCAAGGTTTGATAAAAGGATTCAATTCAAAAATAAATAATGCAGAAGTATTTTTACTGAGTACTAATACTGAAACATCAGTAAATGATCTATTGGAATTAATTTTCAAAATAGTTGGGAAAAAATTAGGTATCAAGAAAACTCCTGCAAATCCTGGAGATATAGAGCGAATGTTTCTAAGTTATCAAAAAGCAAAAAATGCTGTAGGATTTGAACCCTTAGTATCTCTAAACGATGGAATTGAAGACTATCTAAATTGGTTAAAACAAAAAAATGTTTAGTTATAGTCCCTCTGGTTTCAATATTGGATGTTTAAGACCTTTTAATGATCTATTGATTTTAAATTGATTTGGTTATTTTCTGAATAAAATATTAATCTACCATGAAATAGATGAATTTCTATTGATTATGTTTCTAATGTATTCGCGGATGGTGTGTCAAAATTTGCTAGTCTTAGGTTCATCATGTGTTCATTAAATCAATAAATACATACTGAAAGAATTAATTTTAATATGAATAAAAATAACAAAAATGAACATTTTTTTCGCTACCATTTAAAAATCAATAAAGAGGTTTTCTAAATCCATGACAAACTGTGATTTTTCATATCTTCATTATAAAGAAACTCTAAAGAAAATAAAAAAAACCCATAATTTTTCTGATTTTTTTAATTGTTCCACAAATGATATCATTCTTAGACATGATGTTGATGTATCACTAAGATCCGCACTAAAAATAGCGCAAATAGAAAATGATCTTGAAATTCAATCCACATTTTTCATATTATTTCATGCTGAATTATATAATTCATTTAATGCTGATTCAATGAAAATTATAAGAGAAATAATACATCTTGAGCACAAAATTGGATTACACTATAATAGTTCATTTTACGTTCAAAATAATTTGGATCCAACTGAATCATTAAAAAAAGAATTAGAGTTAATGGAGCAGCATTTTGATACTCCTGTACGAGTTATCTCTGCACATGATCCTGGAGTATCCGGACAATTCATCTTGAATTTGCCTAAAGGAATTCTCAATGCATATTCAGATAACTTTGTTAAAAACCGAAAATATCTAAGTGATAGTGTACAAAATTGGCGCGAGAGTTGTTTTTGCCAAAATTTTTCAAAATATAACGAAATGCAAATACTTACTCATCCAATTTGGTGGACAGAGAACAACTTGAAAAGAAAAGAAATACTAAATCATCTCAATAACGAATCTGTCTCTAATTGTGAACATGAAGTACAATATTTATCTGATAAGTATGAAAATTATATTTCCCAACTTAAGTAAAAATATAAATATTTTTCATTCTGCTGTATTTTATAATTTCTTATTTGTGTTTAAATTGATTTTTTCAAAGACGCTAATTCTTATCAATTCTATAGAAATGTACTTAATAGACATAAATAAATGAGATGTGGAGATCCTTGTACATCCCAATTTCAAAAATAATATCATTCATTGGATCAAAAAATCATACAAAAATAAATAACACTGATATGAAAATAACTGGATTCAAACCTATATCTTCTGCCATGAAACATGAAGTAACATTTTGTTCAACTGTGGGGGATAAAGGACTAAAGTTGATATCGAATTCAAATGCTTCTGTAATAATTTGTTCTCAGAGTTTACGAAAAAAAACTAATCAAACGGATTCTGTCTTGATATTTGTTGATAATCCACGATTGTGGTTCATACGATGTTTACAAGAATTTATGCCAGAAAAAGATCTTGTTGGGATACATCCATCATCAATTGTCTTATCTCAGAAAATTGGTAATAATTTGTATGTTGGTCCTTTCACATACATTGGAAAAGAAGTTTCTATTGGTAATAATACAAAAATTCATGGCAGCGTCTACATAATCGGAAATGTTCGAATAGGTGATAACGTCATAATTGATGCTTCCACGGTTATAGGTGCTGACGGATTTGGATTTGAAAGAAATAATCTTGGAAAACTAGAAAAGTTCCCTCATGTGGGAGGCGTAGAAATACAAAATGATGTTGAAATTGGAGCAAATGTATGCATTGATAGAGGATCTATTGAAAATACATTGATCGAAACTGGAACCAAAATTGATAATCTGGTACACATAGCACATAATGTAAAAATTGGCTCAAATTGTCTAATTGTTGCACAATCATTGATAGCCGGAAGTTGTATTATTGAAAATAATGTGCATGTATCTATGTGTGCTATTATAAGAGACGGAGTACGAGTTGGTAAAAATGCAATAATTGGAATGGGTGCGGTAGTGACCAAAAATGTTCCTAATGATACGACTGTGATAGGAATTCCAGCACGTCCAATAGAAAAGATAAAAACTAACAAAATATGAGAATCTGCAGTCGTTTTTTAATTTTTTATTATGTCTATTTTTATCTAAAAATTGTGGTTTAATGAGATAGATTTGTTAACACTAAATTAAATTAGTGGGATCTAGAAGTAAATAATGTTGTTCTCAAACTTGAAAAATGATATTATTACTCATCAAAAAATTATGGCTGTATATGGATTGGGGAATGTGGGTGGCCCACTAGCAGCTGCTTGGTTACGATCTAATGCTAAAATTATTGGAGTTGATATATCAAAAAAATTACTTGTAGAAATTGAGAAGGGAATATCTCATAAAAAAGAACCATTTGTTTCTGAAACTTTTACAAATGCTATAAAGGAAAAGAGATTCACAATTACTTCTGATGGTATTGATGCATCAAAACAATCTGATATTAAGATAATTGCAGTACCTGTAGGATTAAAAGGTAAAAAAATAGATCTCACTGCTTTGATTTCTGTAAGTTCTGATATAGCAAGAGGGCTGAAAAAAAATGATGCAGTATTAATTTCTCCATCACTACCTCCTGGAATAACAGAGAATGTAGTTCAACCAATCTTGGAAAAATATAGTAAATTAAAAGGAGAAAGAGATTTCTATTTAATATATAATCCAGAACGAATCTTTGAAGGAAGAGCCCTTGAAGATATAGAAAATAATTATCCTGCAATCGTAGCGGGTTTGGGATCAAAAAGTCTTGCTTATGGAGCAGAGCTTTTGAAAATTATCTCAAAGAAAGGAGTTTTAACAATGTCATCACTTGTAGCTGCGGAAGCAGAAAAGCTATTCGAGGGAGTTTATAGAGATGTAAATATTGCATTGGCTAATGAGTTAGCAGATTTTTGTGAGAAATCTGGAATTAATTATTGGGAAGCAAGAAAAGGAGCAAACTCACAACCTTTTTGTCATCTACATTATCCCGGAACTGGCGTTGGAGGTCTATGCATACCTGTTTATCCAATGTTTATAATTGAAGCAGCTAAAAAAATGGGTAAACATGTGAAAATGGTTGAATTTGCAAGAAAAACAAATGATCTTATGCCTGTAAAATGTGTACGTGACTCTTTAACTTTATTTTCTAAGAATAAAATAAATCCAAAAGGAAAAAAAATTGCAATATTGGGATTAGGTTTCCGAGGTGAAGTAACTGATTCTAGATTGTCCCCAACATATGTTGTAGTTAAAGAATTTCTAAAACAAGGATGTAAAGTTATAGTTCATGATCCGTATGTTGTAAAAGATGATCTTCTTCCTTCAAATGTTCTATTGACAAATAATTTGACTCAAGCCGTTACAAAAGCAGATCTTATTTTCGTATCTTCCGATCACAAATTATATTCTACGTTAAATACTAAATCATTTGCTAAATCAAATACTCCACTATTAATTTTTGATGGCAGATATATTCTGAAACGTGAAAACTTTAAGAATACATCTCTTATGACAATTGGATTACGTTAATAGACTATGTTTAATGAAACAATCGAATTTTAAATCAAACAGAAATTTGAATGGTATATAGCATAGTTGATGAAATATCATTCTAATGGATCCTCCAATTCACTCTAGTCTGCGAACCGTAGAATGGAAAGACAATGCAGTTGTAATGATTGACCAGACCAAGCTTCCTAACGAACTAGTCTACGTAACATATACTGATTACAATGATGTTGCAGATGCAATAAGAAACCTAGTGGTAAGAGGTGCTCCTGCCATAGGTGTATCTGGTGCCTTTGGGCTTGCCTTGGCTGGTCTGCAAAGCAAGGCACAAGACAAGGAAAATCTTATCAAGGATCTAGAACATGCTAAAAAAATTCTTTTTGAGACAAGGCCCACTGCAGTCAATCTCGCATGGGGACTCGAAAAAATAATGACTGTTGCAAGATCTGCAAAAGACGCTACTGAGATCCGAGAGACAATTGTCAAAGAAGCAAAGAGAATGGCAGAAGAAGACATTGACATAAACAAGCGCATGGGAAAAAACGGCTCGTATCTTTTCAATGACAATGATACCATAATGACTCACTGTAATGCAGGCGCACTTGCTACAGTATCTTATGGCACTGCGCTTGGAGTTATACGAGCTACAAAAGATAGCGGAAAAAAGATCAAGGTGATAGCAACAGAGACAAGACCAGTCATGCAGGGCTCTAGGCTCACTGTATTTGAGCTAAAACATGATGGAATTGATGTCAGTCTGATACCTGACACTGCAGTAGGATATTCAATGGCAAACGGACTAGTATCAAAAGTAATTGTAGGAGCTGATAGAGTACTTTCTACTGGACATGTGTACAATAAAATTGGAACATATCAAGTTGCATTGATTGCAAAACAACATGGAATACCGTTCTATGTTGCAGCACCACTTTCAACATTTGACATGAAAAGTACACCAAAAGATGTTGTAATCGAACAGAGAAAAGCAAGCGAGGTAACTGGGGTGGCAGGCAGAAAGACTGCACCTGATGATATCAATGTAATAAACCCCGCATTTGACATGACTCCTCCTGAATTCATAACAGGTATCATCACAGAAGCCGGTGTAGCACAGCCACCTTTTGACGAGTCAATCAAAAAATTGTTTGCAAAGTTGTAAAGTATTTATTCTATTGTGGAAACAAATCCATTCATGGCAACTGTTACTTCTCAACAGATACTAGAGTCACTAAAACAGTGTATGGACCCAGAGATACCAATCAGTGTAGTGGATATGGGACTGATTTATGGCGTGAACATAAACTCAGATAACAAAGTGGATATCAAAATGACAATGACAACACGTGGTTGTCCATTGCATGATACGCTAGTAACTGATGTAAAACGATATGTGACCAAGGTTCCAGGTGTATCTTCTGTTAATGTTGAAATTGTGTGGGAGCCAGCATGGACTCCAGAAAAAATGTCTGAAGAAGGTAAAAAAATGATAAACTATGGAAAACAAAAGACTGTTGCTCCAATAAATTATGATATTGCCATGCCGCAGGGTGTAGGTTCTCTGGTAAAACAAGAAGACGGTTCTCTTGTATTGACGAACGACAACCAACAAGGATTCATGGTTAATCAAGCCATAGTAGAATTTTGGAAACTATGCAATGGTCAAAGAAGAATAACTGAACTAGTTGACGAATTTGCAAAACAAGTTGGTATGCAACGAGGTCAAATGGAAAAAGAGGTTCTACAATTAATTCAACAGCTACGAGATGGCGGATTGATAATAATAAAAGAACCAGAAGTATCTAATGTCCAGTTTAAAAAATAGATTCTAGATTTCGTTAATCTCTGTTATTGTTCCTTGGACCGAATCCATCTTTACGATTGCTTTTTTCTCCCCAAATCCAAGTGCGACATACCAGTCTCCTCCATCAATGTCAAACTTTGTTTCAAGTGTCTTGATGTCATCTGATTTGACACAATATTTTGATATAATTCCTGATATTGCTAGTGGTATTGCTTCTTTTTCTGTTGGAAGTCTTCGCTTCATCAATCCTATGCCCGGACTCATAATGTCATTTTATACTATTACTGGTATAATAGTCATTTCCAAATGATTTTAGTAAAATATTGATGATCCGTATAAATTAAAATCAATAAAACCAGATGCTAAAAATTTCATAACAACATTCTATATAGACAGATCATTTCAGAGTTTGAGTATGACGATATACAAAATGATCTCAGAATCTTTTCTATCACGACAAAATGATATACTGTTTCTAGTGTCAATTTTAGCTGTATTAGGCACTTTTGTAGTATTGGTTGGAGGAATATGGGATTCTGCATCACATGCTCTCAAAATTCCTGATAGTTTCTGGACCATCCAACATGTGACTGTATATACCGGAGTTAGCCTAGTTGCAATTGCTGCCGCATTTGGAACTATGATATCTATGAAAAACAGGAAGATACTCACAGGAATAACTATACTATTGATTGGATCTATGTTGCAACTTGTAGGGGGATATGTAGATTATAATTTTCATACAAAATATGGAATTGACGGACTGGTGACATCTTCTCATCTTACTATAGAGTCTGGATTGTTATTGATTTCAATTGGAGGTTTTCTAACACTTTCAAAATTTGGTTACAGTAAAACAAAAAAACTTGTTCCATTTTCAATTGTAAACGTATTATTTTCTGCAACTTGGATAGGATTTAACTTGTCATTATTGGTTGGTGCAACCATGTTGTGCATACCAGTCTATGATTTGTTTTCATCTGGCTGTTCTGTAATGTAGTTTTTTAATTTTCTATATCCTGAAAATACCAAAATCAAGGCACCTACGAATATCAATGCTGCAGGAAAAGTGATCTCTTGAACTCTAGTATCTCCTATTGTAGTTGACAGTTGAACAGGTTTGTCTGAAAGATTAGTTAGTTCTAATGTGACTTGATCATTGTGTTCGAAATGAAAATAATCCACTGTAATTTTGTTTGTTATTTTTCTGATGTCTAGAAAATTTCCATGTGAATCAATTGCTTTTGCAAGTATGTTGTTTTGATAACTTTCAGATGATATCAAGTAAAAACCGATTCCATCTCCGTTGACTTTAATTGGTATATTGTTGGTGCCAAAACCATCCAACAAAAAGCTAGTTGTATTTTTATTGGCCTCTGATAAAATAATTCCAGCTCCAATCGACCCTGTCACAATCAGTAATATTCCAACATAAAACAACGAGATCTGGAACCGCATAATGGTATGTTCTAGATCTTCTATTTATTATCAAGGGCCCGGTGGGATTCGAACCCACGACCTGGTGGTCCGAAGCCACCCGCACTATCCTGGCTATGCAACGGGTCCAATCAATTAAGAATTTAACGGGGCTATAATGCTTAGGCTATCTGAATTTTAACAAGTCCAAGGCGTGATTGTAGAAAATTGAATCGTACATCTGTAAAATCTGTAACCTGTCCAATTAAGTATGAATGACATCTGATTGAGAACCTTGAAATAGAATCATATTTCATTTTTAGATACTTTTGGGAACGATAAGAAAAATAGCTAGAAAAATTCTTGGACGCGATAAAATAAAATCAATAGGCATGGAATATTGGGAAAAAGCTGCGTCAGGTAGTGATGCTAAAGCTATGAATAAAATTTGTGATGGTTTTGACGAGAAAGATTTCGAAACAAAAAAAGATAGTCTTATTTTCATGAAGGAGTTTCAAATTTCATCACAAGATGAGGTACTAGAGCTTGCTTGTGGCATGGGTCGTACTTGTAGATGGATATCTCCTAAAGCAAAACAATACACTGGAGTTGATTTTATACCGCAAATGATAGAAAAAGCAAAGAGCTATAACTCTTCTTTTCCCAATGCAAAATTTGTTTTAAATGATGGTAAAACATTAAACATGTTTCATGATGATACTTTTGATGTTGTTTACTGTGAGCTTGCTTTTCAACACATGACAAAAGACGTACAACGATCATATATTAACGAAGTTTATCGTGTTCTTAAAAAAGGAGGTACATTTTTTGCTCAACTACCAAAGATTGAATTCTATAAGGATCCTATTTTTGCATTATCAAAAGAAGAAGTGGATGACTTGTTAGGAAAATATGCCATAAATTATGTCAATAACTCTGTTGCATATTATACTGTGATAGCCAAGAAACAAAATTCTATTAATTAGAATTAATAGCTTTCTTACCTCATCTTCTACTAATAAAAAATTAAGAATATCTGTAATTCTTAATTCTATTTTTACAACTGGTACACAAACATTACTGACAACATCAAAAAGTGTAACAAATTCATTTTTACTATTTATACTAGACTTATTTGATACATGAAATTATCTATTTTTACACTCACAGAATTAAATTCCTAGTTTACAAGTTTTATACTGGATGAATATCTGTCTTAGGTAATTGAAGATATCACAACGTGTAGCAGGAGTGGAATATGCAATACGAGATATTGCACTGGAGGCAAGAAAACTCCAGAAGCAAGGCAAAAAAATTACATATCTTAACATCGGTGATCCACTCCAGTATGGATTCCAGCCACCTGACAGAGTCAAAGAAGCTTTTGTAAAAGCAATCAAGGATGGTCAAAACTATTATGCATCATCAGAGGGTCTGCCAGAATTACGACAAGCTATAGCAAAAAAAGAAGCAGTAAAAGGTCTTCGAATTTTAGAAGATGATGTTCTTGTAACAAACGGTGTATCAGAAGGACTTGAAATGATAATGGCATCCATTGTGGAAGCAGGAGATGAAGTGCTAATACCTGGTCCATATTATCCACCTTATGCATCATATGTGCGATTATTTGGTGGAAAACCGATAGAATTTCTGGTAGACTTGCACAACTCTACTCCTGACTTGGATGATATCCGATCAAAAATTACGTCAAAGACAGTTGCAATCTGTCTCATCAGCCCTAACAATCCTACTGGTGTAGTGTTTAGTGAAAAATCACTCAAAGATTTGGTTGATCTTGCAAATGAACATGATTTGTATATTATTTGTGATGAAATCTATGATCAAATTGTTTTTGACGAAAAATTTACAGGCATAGGAAAGGTTAGTGGCGACTCACCTGTTATTCTACTAAATGGTTTCTCCAAAGTTCACTTGATGTCTGGCTGGAGGGTGGGATACATTGCGTTTAATCAATCAAAAAAACTAGAGTTACTTAGAGAGAATGTACCAAAATTATCTAGAGTGAGAATTGCCACCAATTTGCCAGTTCAATATGCTGCACTGGAATCACTTGATGGTCCACAGGATTATGTAACAAAATTTGTTTCCGAGCTCAAAAAAAGACGAGACTATACAGTCAAGAGACTAAATGACATGCATGGCATAAGTTGTTCAAATCCAAAGGGCGCATTCTACGCATTTCCAAAAATTGAAGACAACAAGTATGGTTCTGATAAAGAGTTTGTAACAGAATTATTGAAGGCAACTGGCATACTTACAGTTCATGGTTCAGGATTTGGAACTCAGTATGGTACAGGTCACTTTAGAATGGTTTTCTTGCCTGACATACCTATACTCGAAGAGGCTCTAAATAAAATAGAAAAATTTGTTATCTAGTATTTCCAATTTATAATCTTTTTTGGTGTTATCTCGATAATACAATCAGTCTGATTAAATAGTTGTTGCGCTGATTTATTTTTTAGACTTGTGAAATATCGCAAAAGAATTTTTTTTGCAAGTGACTCAACCATACCCGTCTTCAAAATTAATCTGGCTATTCCAATCCCCATGACTCCAACAATCTCTGGTGATCTTATTCCTATATCTACACAAAATGACACCCTGAAGTTTTTCTTGATGTTTTTTGCTTTTCTTGTCTTTGTGTTTGTTCCTACGTAAAATTTGCCATTTGCATACATGTACCAGACAGGAACAATATGTGGATTTCCTGAGGAATCTATTGTAGCAAGTCGTAAAATTTTCTGTGATTTGAGAAATTTTTCATTCTTCATAGCTTTCTCCTCGAAGCCCTAAAACAATAAGAAATCCTGCTATGCCATACATGGCTACTGATATTTTCTCACTTGTAATGTCCGAAGATGTAAAAAAATCTGTAGTAAATTCTGGCCCCCATATGAGCAAGTCTCGTATAATTGCAATGGATGCCACAACAATGAACAATACACCCATTGCAGTAAACCAATTCTTTCTTCTTACATGACCCATGTCAATTACTGGTATGTGATAACTAGATTATCTTTATGCCTGGATTCTTCATCTTGTTTTTTATCATTGCATTGAGAAGAATTGGTGTTGCTACTTCTGCAAGATATGACAAGTGACCAGGACCTAATAATATTGGTCTGAGATTCTTTATCTCCGTTATTAACTGGCGTACCACATTTAGCGAATCTTCTGCATCTCCACAAACAAATATGTCTGAATCAAGTACAAGTTTCGGATCGACTAGTTTTTTCTCTGATATTGTATGAAATGCAGAAACTAGTTTAGACTTGTTCTTCATGTGTTTCTCTACTAGCTCAAATGCTGATGGTTTCTTGTCCTTGAAGGAAATGAATTCAAAACCTAGATCAGTCTTGGTTAGAGGAACTATTGGAGATATTACTGTACATTCATCTCTCACATTAGGTAAGAGTTGAGAACATATTACATCTATGTTTTCATAAGGAATTGACAAAACCAATACGTCGCTTTCTTTTGCAACTGATGTGTTATCTTTCCCAGTGATCTTTCCCTTGAAGGAACCATATTCTTTTTGTGCCAATTCCGAATATTCCCTTGCAGATTCTTCTGCTTTGGATGATTCTCTAGATCCTATGATAACATCATGATTTTCACACCATCGTAACGCAAATCCTTTACCCATTCCACCGGTTCCACCAATTATTCCAATCTTCATGAAATGTTGCACAGGTAATGTTATTATTATCTTTATTCAATGATTGTAATCGTTATTGCCACTATTTCTTTTTCTAAGACACGGTCAGGCTAAAAATAATGTTGAACGAATTTTAGCTGGACGCGCAAAAGGATTTCCACTCACAGAATTAGGTATTCAACAGGCCGAACAAATAGGGAATTTTCTCAAGTCTTTCAATGTATCCAAGATATATTGTAGCCCTATTGAGAGAGCAGAACACACTGCTAAAATAGTTGCAAGCCATGTTGGTCTGAATTGTACTATTGATGAACGACTCACCGAGATAGATATGGGATCGTTTTCAGGAATGAATTATGAAGAAATGTTTGAAAAACATGGAAATGTTTTCTTGAAATTTTACCAAGGTCATCCAATAATTGAAACAAATGGCCTAGAAACATTTACGAATGTGAAAAAACGGGTCACGGACATGGTTGATTACTGTTTGACAAAACATGTTGGAGAAACAGTTCTACTTGTTACTCATATGGATCCCATAAAATCAATGATATCAACAGTTCTCCAACCAAAACCTGAATCCCTGTATGAAATGATAATAAGAAACGCTTCTCTTACGATATTAAAAAATGAACAATCAAGTTTTTCCATGGTTGCAATCAATTCTATGAATGCTGAACGATATTCTATTGAATAATTTTCTAGTTTACTGGTCTGTGTAGAAATTAACAGAACCAATATCTATGGGCTAACGAAATCATATCTAGATTGAGACCAGTGATACTTGGATTGCTACTTCTTGTAATTACAAGTAGTTTTTTTACTAATGCTTTTGCTTTACAACTAAACACCGATAGAGATGTTTACTCTAGAGGTCAACCTCTTCTTGTATATGGCCAAGGTTTGCCAAATGAACCAATAATAATCAGATTATTTGCACCAGATGGTACCATAGCACAATTCAATCAGATAAACGCTGATGCTGATGGTACTTTTAGCCATATATTGATACGATGGCCTAATGCAACAAGTACCTATTCATACGGAACATATTCTGTGGAGGCAATTGCTACAAAAGAACAAGAGTCCTCACAAACAGTTAATGTGAAATTTTTAGCAAATTCATCACTAGTCCAAGTACCGCAGCAACCAATTGTTCTAGTCTCTGTATTTGCTCCGCAAACTGCAGCTGTTAATCAAACATTTCGTGTCTTTATTCAAGTAACAAGTGATGGCTTGTTGGTTGCTGGAAATCCATCTGTTGTACTCAGTTCATCACATGTACACATGCCAGATGGTAGTGTGGTTATTCTTTCTGATGCTCTAAAAACTCTTCATCAGGGACTCTTTTATGTGGACTTTACACCAACACAAGAAGGTACATACATTTTTCATATAACAGCAACAAGTAAGGGTACTACTGCTAATGGATCTGTTGCTACTCTAGTTCTTAAACAAGACATTGAAGGAATATCTAACCAAATATTGAAACTCAACTCTGGTTTAGATACTACATCGCAGGAACTTGATAGGTTAAAGTCAGAAATTCAAGGATTTGCAAGTGCACTAAATGGCAGTCAACAGTCTATCTCTAAAGCAAATGAAAATCTAAACAAAAGTGTAACATCAATGTCTGATTCAGTTACAAACATTGATCAGGCATCTACGCAACTAAACTCATTATTTCTTCCTGTCGTAGCTTTGATAGCAATAATTATCGCACTACAAATAACAATTCTTGCTAGGCGACGATAATTTCTATGGTAAAGAAAAAAAGCACTGTATCAACAATAGGATTTTTTTTAATCTTCATTTTGTTATTTTCACTTTTTCCAAAAACAGCGATGGGATCATATGATGTAGATCTTCCAAAAAATAACGTAAACATACAAACAGATCAAGTGTCTGATCTCATTAATTTTCAACCATCTTCATCTCAAGATGTTATTAAAAGATACATTGTATTTGGTTCTGGTTCTGTATCTGATATAATATCACGAGCTAGTAATGTTGTATATGGAATGGATTCAAACCATGGTTCTCTTGCACTAGGTTTTTTCAATCAAGATCAAGTCACAAATTTACAATTAAATGGATATAGCGTGATTGAGGACTTGCCATTAGAGTTTGATTCCGTAAATTCTGATAAACTAGTAGCTGGAGTCCCGACAATTGATGATGTTCTTGGTTCTAACAAAGTTATGCACAAGTATGGGTATACAGGAAATGGCATAAAGATAGGAATAGTAGATACAGGAACTGACTTTACAAATCCTGATGTACAAGATTCTGTAGCTCGTGATAAAAATAATGTTCCCGTGATGATTGATGCTGATGGCCAGGGTTTAGTGTTAACCAATACCACATTTGTTGCAAATATCAACAATAAGCAAGTAATACAAAATTATACAAATGTCATACCAAAGAATGTCACATCTTCTGTCTATGTAACCTCAAAAGGAGTATTTCTTGATCTACACAAAAAGGGCAAGGGAACATATGTTCAAGTTTACAATTCATTATATCCCAAAGGCGGTAATCCAGTTCTTAATGGAACTGTAGCAAATGACTATAAAATAGGAAAAGATTCGAAACATTTCATCCTCTCCAAAAGTGGCATGTATCACTTTGGTATGATCTATGAAAGTGTCTCTCAAGGTCAGTACTACAGATTGCAGACAATTCCAGTTCTTGTAGTTGATCCAAACATTGCAGGTTTGTATGATACAATAATTGCAGACATGTCTGATTCTTGGAAAGATTATAAAAAATTTGATAATTCTACCCTCATACCTAAGTATGATTTTGATTTTACTAATGGATTAACAATTACACTTGGAGATGGTAGCGAAAATCTTGTCTATGATTCAAATCATGATGGACATGCAGACTATGGAGCAGGAACTGTTGGCGCACGCGTCCTAGATGTATATGGTGTAATTTCAAAACCGTCTCTAGTTGATCCAAAACTAGGTGCAATCAATGGTACACTTCTTCCTCCTCTTGATCCTCATGGAAATTTCTTTGGAATAATGTATGATTCCGAAGGTCATGGAACAGGAACTGCTGGCTCGATAACATCTGCTGGAAAACAAAGTTATAGCATCTATGCAAATTCTACAAAATATCACATAAGGGGTATTGCACCTGGCGCAAAAATAGTTCCTATCAAGGCTCTCTGGTTGGGCGACGCAATTTATGGATGGCTCTGGGCTGCAGGATTTGATCAAGAAAAAAACCAATGGAAATACAGCGGAAATACTAGAGTTGACATTATATCAAATAGTTGGGGAATTTCGACTTTTCCTGCGCTGCAATCAGTTCCAGGACTTGATGTGCAATCACTTTTACTTGGCGCACTATGTGTTCCTCATTCTCTTGATGTGAATTATCCTGGAGTTCTGATAGTTAGCAGTTCAGGAAATGCAGGGCCTGGATATGGAACAATAGGAACTCCTGATGCTGCACCGTTTGGAATTACAGTAGGAGCAGTAACTGATAATGTCTTTGTAGGTTATGGTCCATTTAAGAATCAACCACGTTTTGGTAATAATACATCTCATTACGGAGAAGTGTCTGGGTTTTCTAGCAAAGGTCCATCCTTGATTGGAGATCCTAAACCTGATCTTATGGCAGTGGGAGAGTATAGCTATGTTCCAACATCTGTAACACAAGTCAATAAAAATAATACAAATCAATATGGTCTATTTGGAGGAACTAGTTTAGCTGCACCTCTGGTAGCAGGCTCTGCCGCAATTCTTATGGAAAGTTTAAAAGATCAAAATATCCCGTACAACTCTTTTACCATAAAAAATATTTTAATGTCTACTGCAACTGATTTGGGAAATGATCCATTTACTCAAGGCGCTGGGTTGATCAATGTAACAAGGGCAATTGATTTTGCGTTAGGAAATGATGGTGCATTTGAAGTCTATAATGATGCATCATATGACAATACCAAGAAAATTCTAGATAATGCCTTGGGAACAATGAATTCATCTTCAGTTGATCTGGTAAAAATAAAATTTACCAATTCCTCTTTGCCTGAAACATCTTGGTTTGGTGGAAGATTGTATCCTGGAGATAGAACATCTGCTACATTTACAATAGTAAATCCTACCAATGATACATTGGAAATTAACATTGAACCACAAAAACTTGGACTGATAAAAACTGATAGCTATAATGGAACTACTCAGGTACGATTACACGATCCACTCATAAACAAATCAGGAATTTATAGACCAAACTATGTTTCTCTGCAAAACATAAACAACTATACTGGATTAACATCTTTCTTTGAAAACACAACGCCCATTCCAGATGATGCTTCTCTGTTAGTTCTCAACCTAGCATATCCATTTTCACAATTTATGAACTCATCTGCAAAGACATATGCAGATGACATGAAAATTTCATCATTGTATCTATATGATTGGGACGGGAAAAACAACACATCAATTCCTGTATCAAAAGACCTCTCTTTGATTAATAGAGGTGGTGCATGGGGAACTGTACAAGAACTCAGGGTTTCTGAACCTACTACAAAAATAAAACATATTCCTCTAGTTGGTATCTATCCTGTGCCTACAAGATATTCCTATTGGACTGGTGATACCAAGAAAAACTCTACATCATCAAACTATACCTTGATTGCAAGTTATTACAAAAAAGTATCTTGGAATGATATCTGGTTAAATTCAAAAAATATTCTAGTCCCACCACATGCATCTGCAAAAGTAACATCTACTCTGATTGTTCCTCAAGACCAAACTCCTGGACTGTATCAAGCCTTTATTGCATTTGAAGGAAAATCACATACTGTAAATGTTCCAGTTTCATATGCTGTAATGAAAAAACTCCAACCAAAAGATTTGCCTACTGTACTACAAGGACAACAGGGCGATACACTATATGGAAATGGTTACATCGGAGGTGGATTTGACATGTCAAACAGGTATAATGCAGGTGATTGGCGTCCATATTTTTTTGATGTCACTGACAAGACAATTAATTCAATTGCAATGACTCTTTCTTGGAAAGATCCTGACACAAATCTATCTGTCTTTGTAATAGATCCACAAGGAAAGATAATTCAAACAAATATTCCACCTGGTGTACTTGGACAGTTTCAAGGATGGCCTACTGGAGACTGGCTTGGTCCAAGCACTTCATTTAGTGAAGGAGGAGGATTTTATCCAATAAAAAATAATGATCCAACATCTACTGTATTGTATGCATCAATAAATCAGACTGGCGTGTATTCTGTATTGATACATGCTCCATTATTTGGAGGGAGATCAATTGCAGAACCTGTAACAATCACTACAAAATTTTCTACTATACTACCAATAGAATCTCAACCTCAAATGATCTTAGACATTCCGCTTTTTATTAACAATAATTATACGATTGCTCCAAAAATAATTGGACAAGATATTGATAATGAGCAATATTATCTTGATGATTTAAAACCAAAGATAATCAATCAAACTCTGCTGACAAGAGATGTGCGAAATCTCTCTGATGGAGAGCACGACATTAAATTTGTTGTATCTGATACTGTGGGTCATGATGTCTCAAAAGAATTTAAATTTGTAATAGATAATACTGCACCACAAATTGTAGTAAAATCCCCACAAAACAATTCCAAAGTTTCTGGAGTGGTTGACATTGATTTGGATGTAAATGAATTGAACTTGGCACAAAAAGACTGGTTGGTTGTACAAACTCCAAAGCAAGTTTTTCACGATGTTAAAAATATTCAATTTGATACAACATCTATGGCAAATGGAGCTTATACTATTCCAGTCACTGCAAAAGATAGGGCAGGAAATACTGGAGTTACAAATATTGTGTTAAATGTAGATAATTCTAATGTCGTCTCTGGTTCAATTAAAAGCGATCAGAATTTCACAACTTTAGTTGAGATCTTGCTTGGAATTGGAATTGTGTCCACAATAACCGTCTTCACTTTCAAAAGATTGAGAATTTCAAAAAGAGGCTAGACAAGGTTTATATGCAAATTTTCAAGAATTGAGCTTTGGATGTCTGAGCAAGATTCTGCCAAGGATGCCCTATCTCGGCGTGATTTTCTCAAATTACTTGGTGCTGCAGGAGTCGCTTTAACATTTACACCGTTTGTTCCATGGGGCAAGTTTATGCCAAACCCATCCAATGCTTCTCTAGATAAAGCACAAGTTATTCTACCAGATGGAACACAGGCAAACGTCAAGACTTTTCCAAAGAATCATTCTGAGGTTATCACTTATCCAAAAACAGGAGATACTGTACTTGATCAAGAGGCATTCAAAAAATGGCAGTTTATCAGATTGCCAGAAGAACTTGGTGGAGATAAAGACGATGTTACTGCTTTTCGTGCTTATAGTATGGTTTGCCTGCACTTGTGGTGTCTGTGGAAATATTGGCCACAAGAAGGTAGAAAAAGAGGTGAATGTCCATGTCATGGGAGCATGTATAATCCATTGAATGGAAAGGCCTTTGCAGGACCTGCTTCACTTCAAGCTTCACCATCCAATGTGTTAGCAACCCTTTATTTTGAAGCTGATAATGACGGAAATTTGTGGATTAAACCAGCAGTATGGAATGTAAATGAAAACGGAGTTGTAGGATATGGTCGTTTCCTTAAAACGTAGAAACGGTCTAGTAGATTTCTTCTACTGGATATGGGATGGACTGGAACGTACTGTGTTCATTGGAACAAAATTCTCATTCCCTGCAAGATTTGTAAGTCCGTTTGGATTCTTGGGAATGCTCACGTTTGTGATATTTATCATTCTTGGAATTTCTGGTGCGTTGCTGATGTTTTACTATCAACCGATATTAGATAGGGCGTGGGACAGTGTTGAAAAAATTAATGATACTGTTCCCTATGGATTCATGATAAGAAATATTCATTATCATGCATCAAACGCAATGGTTCTTCTTGCTGTACTTCACATGTATTACCAATACTTTAGTGGGAGATATAAAATAAGAAATGAAATCATTTGGGTTACAGGCGTAGTACTTGGCACTGTAACTATTTTGGAAGCATTTACTGGTTATGATATCATATTTAGTGAACGTGCTGAACTTGCAATCAGTATAGCGGCGTCTCTCACTAATTCTATGCCTGTAGTTGGACCTACAATTCGTGATGCCATGTTTGGTTCTGGCTTTGCTGATTTCATTCTTAGGTTTTACACCATGCACGTATTTCTCTTACCAATAGTGATGTTGGGATTGATGGCAGTTCACATGCCACGATTCTTAGTCTTTGATGTTCCTATGGTGATGGCAATCTCTGGTGCAATATTTCTAACCGGTGGAGTATTCCCAGTAGATCTTGGTTCCAAGTTTGAACCCACGGTACCGCCAGGTATTACAGTACCTGAATGGTATCTTACTGGAATCTATGCGTTCTTGAGGACGCAGTATGACAAATTTGTAACAGGTGTACTGTGGCCAGGAATATTCATTGTAGCTATAGCAATGACACCATTCATTGATAGATACAAAAAATTCTCATGGAAAGATAGACCGCTAGTCACTGCATTTGGTATTACAGGTATCACACAAGTTATGGTTACAACATACTGGGGCTTTTACATTACTCCTGATATAACAAAACCACTAGTTGCTCGACTTGTAATTGATCCGATATTCTTCTATACGATAATGTTGTTATTGGTTCCAATCGGATTTGGATTCTCATACATGATGATATTGCTTGCAAAAGAATCAGAAAGAAAAGCAAAGTTGGCAGCTTCCAAGGGTCCGCACAAGTCTGCACCGATTAATCTTTCTGGAAAATGGATTAATTGGTTGATTATAGGACTCTTAGCATTCCAAGTATATCTTAACATCGCAGCATACAATGCAGCTCTAAGCGGAATGAAGAACTTTGCTTTATTCTTGACTGGATTGATTCTCATGGTGTTTGCTGGACTCTTCCATCTGTATAGACATGGACTCAATGAAGCAAAGAAAGTTCCAGTTGCACCACAGGCAGAACCAGAATCTCCAAAACCACTTGATAATAAAGAACCATCTGCAAGTCTGCCTTCCTAATTCATCTATTGAACAAGTCCTGATCTTTGCATTTTCTATGCTTGCAAAGAAAATGGTCAAGTATATGCTATTGTAAAATTATTTTTGTATAGCTTTATAAGACTAAAAACCGGATTGGCAAATAGTTGAGTCTTCCATCCTCCAGTCATGCGTATGGGATCGGATTAATTGCAGTTATTGTAGGTGCTGCTCTTGGAGTTTCTTATTATCAACTTTATTTCATACCTGAACTTAACGCAAAACCAATCATACCAGATAAAATTCTTCACCCTGGTGATACAACTACTATAACTATCGTACCTGGAGCAGAAAACCAAGCACAAATACAAAATTTTGTGCCAAAAAAAATTGAAGCCCAACTTGGTGTAAATAATCTAGTTATTTGGAAGAATACTAGTCCTGATACCGGTCATACTGTAACACCAGATCCAAATAGCGTGTTTACTGATAGCTATAGCGGTAAATTTGGTTCTCCTGGAATCATCAAAGCAGGAACAACATATCAATTTCTATTTACGCAAGAAGCTACGATAAAGTATCATTGTGATCCTCATCCTTGGATGACTGGTGAAATCGACGTGGTACACGGTGCTCTGACTTCCTAGTAAAAAGTGTCTCTAAGGCATTAATTTTCCAAAAATAACGTCACTTTCAATTTCTTTATGTTCTTGAATTATTGATGCTCTAAATTTGATCTCATGGATTTCTTTTGGTTCGAATTCTATCGATGCTGTAAATTCAACTAAATTTTGTTGCATGTCATTTTTGTTGATAAACAATCTTGAGAGATTCTGTGATATGGTTTTGTTATTGTATGATCTGTAAACTATGAGTTGATTAGAACCTAAAATTTGAGCATTAACCACTACTCCGTCATATCTTCCAGAATAATTTACTTGGATCTTTCCTTTAATTATTTCACCGCATTTGAATGATAGATTCTCTATCTTTAGCTCAATGTCTTTCATGTTGTTTGATCTTTAAACGAAGATAATTAAATTATTGGAACTTTACAATCATCTTTCCTTGAATTATCTAGAAGCGGGCCCGAAGGGCTTCGATCCCTTGACCACTGGATTAGAAGTCCAGCACTCTATCCAAGCTGAGCTACAGGCCCAAATACCGAGCAATTGGTAGCCGTATTAAGGGTTTTTACAACCAATTTTTTTTATTAAGATCTCTTTCCATCTTGAAGAGAAATTGTTGCGAATATCCTGCATATGGACCAAAATATTCTACAATCTCTTCGTGAAGTTTTTCATATTTTTTTTCCGTTACAGGTTTTTCCGTTATGTTATCAAAATTTTTTTTATAATATTTTAACAAAATTCTTTGTGTCCATGTGTCAATTGGAAAAGCTTCCATCTTGTCAAGAGAAAATAATGAAATGCAGTCTGCTACCTTGTTACCTATTCCAAGAACTTTTTTCAGCGACTCTTTAGCGGTATGGTAATCTGTTTTTCGTAATTCTGCAAAATCAATCTTGCCAAAATTGACTGCCTGTGCTGCAGCCTTGACATATTTTGCTCTAAATCCTAGCTTGCAATCAATAAGTTCTTTCATGGATGCATTTGCAAGGGTCTCTGCATTTGGGAATGTGGAAAATACATATTCTCCAAATTTTTGCTTGGTACCAAACTTTTTGCACAAATTTTCTAGCATTGATTTGATGTTTTGTATGGTTGAATTTGATGAGCAAATAAATGATATGTAGCATTGAAATGGATCTTGTCTTATTAATCTCAAACCTGGTGAATGTTTTACTGCTTTTCCTACTATTTTGTCTCTGCTTATATCTGCCAATATTTTTTTTAGATTGTCATCTGATCTGAGAAAATTATCTATGTTGCCAAATGATGATCTGGTACTAAAAGGAAATTGTTTTAGTATTAGAAGATCCTGACCGTCTACGCCTATCCACTGATCTTCAATTTTATTCCAGAGAAAAACTTGGCCGCTGTTAATTGTGGTTTCTATGTTTATCGTGTCTATTTTCTGCATGTTATACGGTTATTGTTTCACCAGCTTCTGGTGCATAAGCATCAAATCCAAACTTTTCATGTATCTCATTTGCAAATTTTGTACAAGAATCGCTATCGCCGTGAATCGTAAGAACTTTGGGATTGCCTCTTATTTTTTTCATCATCTCAAAAAGGGAATTTCTATCAGCATGTCCAGAAAATTCAAACTGTCTTACCTCTGCCTCACACTTGAATTCTTTTCCTCTCGTACTGACTCGTCCTGTGTCTAAAAGTTTTCTTCCTGGTGTTCCTTCACCTTGATATGAAACCAATGCAATACCATTTCTCTTGTCTGCTGCCAAGTTTTGTAAATAAAATACTGCAGAACCGCCTACCAACATGCCTGCCGGTGAAATTATAACAGCTGGTTCACCTAATGCGCTTTTTCTTTCCTTCTCTCCTTTTATCCAAACTGCTTGATGAACAGAATCTGCAAAAACTTTTGGATCGCGTAAATATTCTGGATAATTCAACATTATTTCATTTACTTTTACAGCCATTCCATCCATCACTACTTTATGTTTGAATCCTGCATTTTTCAAAACACATGCAATCTCTTGTGATCTTTCTACTGAGAAAGCAGGTACAAATAGTGAACCCTTTCTATCCAATACCTCATATGCAAATTCCATGAATTTTTCTTCGGATTCATTTCTAGGCATTTGATTTGTCTGAGAATACGTACTTTCTGTAATTACCAAATCTACCTCTCCGAAGTCAAGATCTGCATCTCTTAACATTCTAGATCCTCTAGGATTGATATCTGCAGTATAAAATAATCTCTTATTTTCAGATTCAACCAGAACTGATGCACCGCCTAAAACATGGCCTGATTCGAGTAATTGAAAAGAAGCATTTCCTCGTTCCACTTTTTCTTTATATTTTAGCTCTTTTGAATGCATCATCATCTTTGATACGCTAGTAAGATCATATGGTAGCTGACTTTTTTGAATCCTGAGCATGTCTTCAATTAGTAATCTTGAAAGGTCAAATGTTGGAGGAGTGGCATATACATCAGTACTGCCGTTTACAAATAATGATGGCATGTTTCCAGAGTGGTCCAGGTGGGCATGGGTTATGATGGCTGCATTAATTTCGTGCGGATTGACTGCAATTGGGTATAATGATTCCTTTTTTAGCTCTACTCCATAGTCTAGTAGAAAACTAGCCCCATCACAATTGACTTGAAAAGCTGATCTACCTACTTCTTTGGCTGCCCCTAGCACTCTTACTTGCAAGAATTCAAAACCTTTTCAAAGTACTTTTAAATCTTTAGCACTTGATTCTGACCTGATCTGTTATACTGCTAGCGTAATTTACAAAAGACTTAATTAGATCAAAAAAAAATGATCCGAGTATGGGTAGAACTTTTGAACAATGGTGGAGTACAATCCCAAAAGACCTCAGAGAAAAAGTTCGAAGAGGCGATGAAGGAAATAAACCATTATTGAATCAAATAAACTGGATTTGGGTTCACAATATGATGAATCAGAAGGGAGATCTAAATCCTACATCTGCGGAATTGCTTGACTGGGTAACATCAGGCCAGATTGAAGCAATGCGCCAAATAAAGAAGTAAAAATATCATTTATACTTTCTTTTTGTTTTTCTTTTCTTTTTAAAATTGAAATAATTCTATAACTCCGTTATAGATTTTGCAGATCATTTAAATAGCAAACGATGAAAGATCAAAAACAGAATGCCAATCGCAATTCTTCCAGACGTTGATGAGCAGAGATGTATAGGTTGTGCACTATGTGTAGAAATCTGTACTTCTCTTGGCCCAGACGTTCTTCGTGTAAAACCAGTAGATGGTTGGAAGAGAGGTAAAGCATTTGTATTTTATCCAGAAAGATGCATCTCAGACGGAGCATGCATCGGAGTTTGCCCAACAAAAGCAATCTTCTGGATGAGACCAATGACTTACACTCCAGGCCAACCAGTACCTTTGCACAAGAATGGTATATTCGTAAAAGGCTGGGCAGAAGACGCCGCACTATAAAAAGCGGAATCTATCTTCTTTTTTATTATTTTTTAGTATTGAAAAATTTAGTTTTTATTTTCACGCCTTTGGAATGATGTTTTAAAAATTCATTCTTTATAGTATGAATGCTCTTGAATTTATTGTGTTCAAGAAATATCTTCCAAGTTTTATTAAATTCTGGAAATTCTTCTTGATTGTAATCTGTGTTAGATATGACATAGTGTGCAGCAGGATAAATATCTGACAATTCCAATGGAATTATTCCAAGATATGGATTGTATTGACAAAATTGTATGTCATCAAGATTTGAAGAAAATTTCTTTTTCAGACTGTTATACTCTGATGAAGTGTAAAACGGTCGTACTCCACCATCTGGTATGATAACCAGTGTTTTTTTCTTTGTTCTAAAGTTTCGTACAAGTGAATGGAACCTCATAATTTCAGGTCTGAATTGATCTTCTTTGGCAAAAAGAAATACTGCATTATCCTTGTATCGTGGAGTAGTTTCCATGAAAAATGGTGCATTTTTGGTAAAAACAGATATGCTTTCAAACAACTTGGGATGTGCTCTTGCTTTTCTTATGGTGTATTCCCATAATCTGCCTTCATGAATGGCCTCCTTTACCCTGTCCACTTCAGCCTTTATTGCATACAAGTTGTGCAGTGCTATCGTATTGGTTCTTTCTTCCTTGTCTAATGATAACATCTCTTTTGGTTTTAGTTTGGTACAGACTTCACAATTGCAGGAAAAATAAGCTACCTCGGAAAGGTGTGCAGTGCCGTCTTCCATGATGTATCTGTCATGTTTTGCATATAGCATGTAAGATGCAGAATCAAAGGTATCGCAACCCAGAGCTACTGCAAGAGGTATGGTGAGTGGATGACCTGCTCCAAACAGATGAAGTGGAATAGAATCCGGAATGCTTTTCTTTGCAGTTATGATCATTTTAGCAAGCAAATTGTATTCGTATGATTCCATGAATTCAACTGGACTGCCTAATGCTAGCATCTGAAAACCTGATTCAACAAGTGCCTTTGTTGATTTTGTAACTAGATCCGAGTGTTCGCTTCCTTGAATTGGACCAATCCATATCTGACCATTATCCTCTCTGGTATCAAGTGTCTCTTTTGATACTCTAAGTGTATGCTGTACGTATTCTATTGCCTTCTTTTTTGATAGCCCAAGTCCTGTTGGACGGTCTAAAGGAATTGCAATGTCTGTCTTTATACCTTTTTCAAAATCTGCAATTTTTTTATAATCTACATCAATGTCGCCATACTCCAAGACTTGGTATCCACCAGAGTCTGTCATGATTGCACCGTCATAGTCAATTATCTTATGGATGCCTTGTTTTACTGCCTCATCTCCGTATCTCTTTAGTGTGATGTATGCATTTGTAATTACAAGATCAAATCCCATTTCTCTTAATTTCTTTGCAGGGATTTTTTGCTTTACTGGATGAATTACTGGGACAAATGCAGGAGTCTCAATTTTACCATGATTTGTATGCAGTACTCCTATTCTTCCAGCAAGATCCGATTTTTTTATCTCAAACATTTTACATTATGACCTCATATGGCGTAATTTGAATCTAGTATGGAAAGAATTTCTGCATGTCTCCTTTTTTGAGAACCATCTGCAGCCAATCTACTTTATCATCTTTCGTTCTAGTTTTCTTGAAGATTGATTCTACCTTCTTTACTGTATTAGAAATTGTTTCACTACTTGTATCAATTTGAAAGGTCTTTTTCTGTCCAAATTCACGTACGGTGTCATAATATGTGATACCTAATATTTCACTGCCGAGATTTTCAAGTGATTTTTTGCTAGAATATTTTCTTTTTTTATATGTGAATTGAAGTTTGTATGGATTTTTTCTTAATACAACTGAGACTTCAACATTCTTTGCTGATATCACATATGGTGCCAGATGTCCCACTAGTATGAAATTCTTTGATGTTTTTTTGTCTATTATTTTCTTCAATTTGTTTACATCTACAACAAGCACTCCGTCGTTTTTCTGGACTAGATTCTGTTCTATTGCAATTTTATTAATATCGATTACCTCAAGGTTTAGTTTTTTTGCAATCAGTTTTGTTATGGTGTGTTTGCCTGTGCCGGGATTTCCAGTTATTATCTTCAATAAATATCCTGAAATGGATTGAAATTAAACACTTTTGGAATACTAATAAGAGCATACCTTCTGACTCTTTTGCATGCAAATCGGCCTGCTAGGAAAAACCAATGTTGGGAAATCTACATTTTTTTCAGCTGCCACTCAGACTAGTGCCCAAATTGGCAATTACCCATTTACAACTATTGAACCAAATGTGGGAATTGCATACGTAAAAACTGATTGTGCATGCAAACATTTTGCTATTGAGCATACTCATCCATTATGCATTAGTGGAACTAGGTATGTTGCAATCAAGTTAATTGATGTTGCAGGTCTTGTTCCAGGGGCTCATGAGGGCAAAGGACTTGGTAACAAATTTCTAGATGATGCAAGAATATCTGAAGTTTTAATTCATGTAATAGACGCATCTGGTTCTACTGATATACAGGGTCAATCTGTTCCAGTGGGAACTCATGATCCACTTGAAGATGTCAAATTTGTTGAGGAAGAATTTGATCAATGGATGAAACAGATACTTCAACGAGAATGGCAAAAACTCGCCAGAGAATTAGAAAGCAAAAGTGGTAAGGTAATTCAGGCTATTGCACAACGATTTAGCGGACTTGGAATAGATGAGTATGATGTAGAACATGTAATTCATGACTTGAATTTACAATCAAAGAAGCCTCATGACTGGAGCGAAGATGATCTCTCATTATTTGTTAAAACACTCAGAAAACAAACCAAGCCAATTCTAATCTCTGCAAATAAATCAGATCTCTGTCATGATCTCGGTATCTTGGACAAGTTCGGCAAAATACATCCAACTATTGCATGTAGTGCAGAAACTGAACTTCTTCTCAGAAAAGCAGCAAAGAGTGGAATCATAGAATATTTACCAGGTGCAAAATCCTTCAAGATAAAAGATGGAATAAATCTGAATCCTCAACAACAAAAGGCATTGGAGTTGGCAGAAAAAGTTGTGTCAAAATTAGGTGGAACTGGAATCCAACAGGCTATTGATTATGCATGTTTTGATCTTTTAAAACTAATTACTGTATTTCCAGTAGAGGATGAAACAAAATTATCTAACAAAAATGGAGAAGTGTTACCGGATGCAAAGCTCTTACGTATGGGTTCTACCGCAAAAGACTTGGCAAGATCCATACACCAAGACCTCGCAAATGGATTTCTTTTTGCAGTTGATGCAAAGACAAAGCAAAGAGTAGGTGCAGAATATCAACTCAAAAATGGAGATGTCTTGAAAATTGTATCAACTTTGAGTAGGGGATAAAATGCTCTGTCTTGGAATAGAAAGTACGGCTCATACATTTTCTTGTGCTATAATAGAAAGAAAAAAAAAGAAAGGAAGGCTTCTCTCAGATGTAAGAAAGATCTACAGGCCTCCAGCTGGACAAGGAATTCATCCTCGGGAGGCATCACGTCACCATGCTGAAAATTCTCCCGAGGTTCTTTCAGAATGTCTCAAAAAAGCAAATGTGAGAATTGATGATATCGATATGATTTCATATGCTGCAGGTCCTGGACTTGGACCATGTTTGAGAATTGGCGCAGTTGTAGCTAGGTCTCTAGCCTCATATTATGACATCCCGATATATCCTGTAAACCATGCACTGGGCCATATTGAACTTGGAAAAATGCTGACTGGCGCAAAAGATCCACTGGTATTGCTTGTCTCAGGTGGTCATACAATGATCTTGGCATTTCTTTCAAAGAAATGGAGAGTTTTTGGTGAAACATTAGATATTACTGTAGGTCAATTGCTTGATCAAATCGGTCGATATGCCGGGTTTGCATCACCTTGTGGTCCAAAGATCGAAGAGCTCGCATCACAATCTGCAGAATATTTGTCATTACCTTATGTCGTAAAAGGAAATGATGTGTCCTTCTCAGGTCTCTTGTCTGCAACAAAAAGAATAATTCCAAAGGGAATAGAGGCAGCATGTTTTTCACTGCAAGAAACTGCATTTTCTATGATGGGTGAAGCTACAGAAAGAGCACTCTCATTTACTGGAAAGAAAGAACTTTTGGTTGTTGGCGGAGTTGCTGCAAACAAGAGATTATCCAACATACTTTCAAGCATATGTAAAAGACATGATTGCAAGTTTTTTGTAGCTCCTAAAGAATATGCTGGTGATTGTGGTTCCCAAATATCTTGGATAGGACTGTTGGAATCATCAAAGAAATCTGGAATAGATGTAAAAGATGCTTTTGTAAAACAATCGTGGCGTCTAGACACTGTTGAAGTTCTTTACTAGGGTGAGTATTTGGAAATAGCTTCTTTCACATCTTTTTCCCATTTGCCTGTGTTGTACACTCCGAACTTGTAGGTTTTTTCATTTTCTTCTGTCTTTATTGTTATTCTAACTTTTTTTATCAACCTGCCTTCTTTTGCTACTTCTGTTATCTGGTTGAGATTAGCTTCAAGAACTGTATTTCCAAACTTTTTTGAAAAATCAATTATTCTTCCTGCAGTCTTGTCAAAAGCAATTCTTTTGTTTGTTAGTGTGAGAATACCAGGTCCTAACGAGTCTTCAGAACAATCCTCTTGTGATATTCGTTTCTCATCTGGTTCCATACCATTTGTTTTGTATCCTGTGTTATAATTGTATATTTAGGAAATTATTATTTTAAAAAACTAATTCTATGACATTTCATAATTGTAACTTAAATTATGTGAAGATCTTTTGATCTTTTGTTGAAACTTATCAAAAAAGGTGCAGAGGCGGACATCTATCTCACAACTTGGAATGGTCATCACTCTATTTTAAAAATCAGAAAAAAGAAAGATTATCGCGTTCACTTACTTGACATACGTATACGAACTTTGAGAACAATAAGGGAAGCAAAAATGATTTCCGAAACTAAATCTTTTGGAATAACTACACCTCTTGTTTATTTTGTAGATGAGAAGAAATGTGAGATATACTTACAATTTGTACCTGGCAAACTGGTTAGAGATTTGCCTGCCAAACAAATTGGAAAGATATGCAAAGACATAGGAGGGATAGTTGGAACTCTTCACAAGAATGGTATAATGCATGGAGATTTAACTACGTCAAACTTCATTTTATCTCAACAAGGGCTAGTAATACTTGACTTTGGGCTTTCACAAAAAACTGACCAAGCTGATGATTATGCAATTGATCTGCGATTATTCAAGGAAGTTCTAAACAGTGCTCATGCTCAAATTGTAGACAAGTCTTGGGCCTCCTTTATACAAGGATATCAAAAAATAATGGGAAACCCTCTCACAGACAAAGTCCTCAACCAAGTTCTAATAATAGAAAGAAGGGGTAGGTATGCAAATGTCATCTAATATATTTTTCACAAGCTCAAACAAAAACAAGTTTGAAGAGGCAAAAAATATTACATCAGAATTTGGTCTAAAGATAAAATTTCTAAAACATAGCCTTCAAGAAATACAAGCAAATACTTTGGAAGAAATTGCCACGCACAAAGCTATGCAGGCATTTTCTATCTATTCAAGACCGGTGATTGTTGAAGATGCAGGTCTTTTCATAAAATCACTAGGTGGATTTCCAGGGCCGTATTCATCATTTGTATTTGATACTATTGGTAACAAAGGAATTCTAAGACTTGTATCTGTGAAACGCGATGCAATATTTAGATCTGTTATTGCATATTGTGAAAAACGTAATGATGTGCATCTGTTCAGTGCTGATGTGAATGGAACTATATCCAAAAAAGAACAGGGAAAACGATGGGGTTTTGATCCTATTTTCATTCCATCAGGGAACAATAAAACATATTCTCAGATTACTGAAAAAAATAATATCTCTCACAGATATCTAGCACTGAAAAATTTTTCTAATTGGTATCTGCATAAGAAGAAATCAAACGATCTGTAAATCTTCTCTGATTTTGAAGAACAACAATTCTTGACATCTCACTTTCATCCATGTTTGAATAGATCTCACTCTGTTTTGCGAGCTCATTTGCAAAATGTCTTATCTCCGACATGTTTGGAGAATTTGAATATTCTAGTCTATTAGTTGATCTTCCTACATGCATGTATGATTTTATTTCTATAAAGTGTGCATCTGAACGCTTTATCATGTCTGCATATTCTGGAATTAATTTTTCATCAGCATTATAGTCTTTGATTAACGTGAATCGTAGTACAGTTCTTGTATCAAGATCTGCAAGCATCTCAAGACTAGTATTCCATCTTTCCCATGCATCTTTGTATTTGGGTCTGTTTACCAGTGTGAATATTTCGGGGTTTGGGGCGTTTGTTGAGAGATATAGTTGGGTTGGTAATGCATCTTCGTCTCTTAATCTCTCTATCATTTCAGGTTCCTGACCGTTGGTTACAAGAAAAATTGATTTTGTATTCTGCAGATTCTTTAGATATTTTATTAGATCTGGCAATTGTGGATACATGGTAGGTTCACCTGATAATGAAATTGCATAATGACTGGGAAGTAATGACTCATCAAGTTTTTCCTTGTTACTTTTTGGATCTCCATAATGACCCATGATCAATTTTCTTCGCTCTTCCATCAAGTTAGTCATGATGATCTCTGGGGGCGCAACTTTTTCTATTGGCATTTTTAGAGCACTGTAAAACTCCATTGGTCTCCAACAGTATACACATCTATTTTCACAAAACATTCCAGCTGGCGAAAATTCCATGCACCTGTGAGTTGAAATTCCATAGAACTTGTGTTTGTAACATTGACCGTCATCTTTGAATGATTTTTTTGTCCAATGGCATAATTCTACAGTTGCATGATCAGAAATTCCATATTTTGCCTTTTTTAATTGATTCAGAATAACTGGTTTGATCTGAATAAACTCGTTCTCAATTTCAACAGTTTCTCCAGAGCAACTCATGATGTATTCTTGAACTGGTTTTAAATAAATCTAAGGCAGTAGACCTATTTCAAAAATGATACACACGGAGCGTTTTCCATTGGAACACAGAGAACTGTACCAAGATATAGCATGGCATAAAAGACCACTCCTGCAGCGATTCCCATGGAAATCCACCACATTCTTATCTTCATATTTCCGATTAGTTTTTCTGTTGCTAATAAACCTAACCTTGATTTTCAGAAAATATTGGTAAAACATGTTACGATCTGATCTGAAGATCTTTTTGTTGGTTGATTGATGATATATTCCGTCCACAAAACTGTCTTATATGACATGTTGCTAACCTCAATACATGAATGCTGCAAGAATAGTTAACGTAAAAGAACCTCTTGAAATTCAATCTCTTGAAACTCCAAAACCTCGAGGTTCCCAAGTTCTAATTAAAGTAGGATCTGCAGGTGTATGTCATAGTGATATACATTTGTGGGATGGTGGATACGAGGGTCCTGCTGGCTCATTCATGAAAACAACTGATAGGGGAGTAAAGTATCCGTTGACTCCTGGACATGAAGTAGCCGGAACAGTAGAAAGTATGGGTGAAGATGTAGAGGGATTTACGAAGAATGAAAAAGTTCTGGTGTTTCCTTGGATAGGTGAAGGTTTGTGTCCTGCTTGTAGAGTGGGTGAAGAAAATCTTTGCGACAAACCTAGATCTTTGGGTGTTTACAATGATGGTGGTTATGCAGAATATGTTCTTGTTCCAAACTACAAATATCTAGCAAAAATAAATGACATGGACACAGATGTATGTGCTCCTTTGTCTTGTTCTGCTCTTACTGCTTATGGTGCAATCAAGACTGCCAAATTAAACCCCGATGATAACGTCGTGATTGTGGGTGCCGGGGGACTTGGGTTGATGGGAATACAGTTGGCCAAAGCAATCAGTGGTGCAAGGATAATTTCATTGGATGTTAATGATGATAAATTAAAGATTGCAAAACAAAGTGGTGCAGATTTTACTATTAATTCTGCCAAGGAAGATCCTGTAAAAGCTATAATGGAGTTGACAGGTAACTTGGGCTCTGATGCTGTAATTGATTTTGTTAACGCTACAAAATCTGTAGAAACTGATATGCAAATACTACGGCGTAGAGCACGTGTTGTTCTTGTAGGATTATTTGGTGGTTCTCTGCAATTGAATCTTGTAACTATGCCTACTAGAGCATACAAGATCATGGGTTCATACACCGGTTCTATGACTGATATGATAGAATTGATTTCACTTGCTCGTCGAGAAATAATAAAACCGGTAATCTCAAACAGATTCAAGCTCAATCAAGCAACAGAGGCACTAACGATGCTAAAAGAAGGAAAGATAATCGGTAGAGGAATAATCAACCCATAAATCTCTAATTGTAACAAAAAGTGATACAGGCATATAACTAAAAATTGGCATCTGTCTAGTTGAGTTAAGATTAATACTGGATTGAAAACGATTTTCTTTATGTGGCCCTTGTAGTACAGTGGCGAGTATAGGGGACTGTGGATCCCCGGACAGGGGTTCGATTCCCCTCAAGGGCCTTTAATATTTTGCAGTGTATGTGAATTAAAAATCTAAAATATCAAAATATTCCAAATTTGCTTGATTCCATCTCTTCTTTGATGGCTAGTTTGACCTTCAGATTTTTTTGGCTGACCTTTTCACTCAACCATGTCAAAAACTTGTGTTCTAATCCCTTTCCTTTTATTTTTTCAAAGTCCGGTCCCATTTGGTCTGACAGTTTTTTTACCAGGGACTTGTTGACACAAACCACGTAAAAATGCCATCCAAAGGCAAATTCTGAGTCAGTTACTATGAATTCATTTTCTCCATGAACCATCTTCTCTACATTACCGAGTGTAGATATGATTGCCTTGCTAGTATTTTCATAATCTGTAGCTGATACATTGATGTTTATCCTTTCTTGCATTATGTAGACATGTAACATTTGTGAATAAAAACATGACTGATAATTGGTCTAGTGGTCAAGCAAATGTTCAACTTCTATGTTAAAAAAAGTCTTGAGAATTCCTATGTAACTCTTTACGGGTTCAGGTATTTCATCTCCGCATGCAATTCCAAGATTTTTTGCATTTATCCATATTACAAGCGTCTGAAGTATTGTCACAAATCTGTCGTTCTCCAAATTTCTCGAACCAATAGCTTTGGAATATCTATCTGAATATTCCCACGCAACAGCAAAGTCAATACAGTCTGTATCAAATATTGCAAGCATTTGATCTCGTAATGATTCTGCCTTCCTGAATGGTATTATATTTAGAATGTATGGAAAGTCTACTTTGTTTGGCATGTACCCAGTAAGGGGTCCCCATATGGTTATTATTTTACATCCAGGTCTAAGGCCCTGAAACTTTGAAATCATTTTTTCAATTATTTTCTCATCTGAAAACCAAAAAAGTATTACACTCGCATCACTAATGTCTGCATCAACTATGTCTTGATGTCTGATTGATCCATTTGTTACATTCTTCTCATCAAGTAGTTTCTCACCCTGCAATATTTTCTCCTTGTTGTTGTCTATGCCAATAGATCTCTTTACTCCAAATTCCTGTGAAGCTATTCTAATGCTATTGCCACTTCCACATCCTAGGTGATAAAATACATCATTTTCTGTAATTTCTGCAAATCTGAGTATTTCTCTTAATGCATCATCAGACAATTCTACATCCTCTCCACTTATTATGGAACTTGGAAGCGATGACAGGTATTCCTCGATTTTCATTAAATAATTATGATCTACACTAAATTTATTCTCTTATTCTCTCAAGGGCTGAAACTGCTTGCCATAGAGTAACTCTGACGTATGATGGCATGTTCGGGTCTTGAGATATGTCATCAAGAAGGCTTATGGCATTTGCGGCTCTTACAGAGACAGGAGAATCTTGTTTTTTCAAGTTTGCAACAAGGTCAGTCAAATCTTTCTTGATGTTTCTTGGAGTGGAAGGGTTTGATGCAATTTCAGCTAATGTGTTGAGGGCCATATTCAAAGTGTCAATATTTGGATCTTTTTTCTCGACCATTGTACCATTCAAGCTAATGCTAATTGAGCTTATTTTATAAAGTTTGCACTATACTTCAACAAAGATATTTTCTGATTCTACTATCACTTTATACGAATTCAAGTCTTTTATCTTGACAGGAAAGGCAGAGAGATTGCCTGTTTTACAATCGAACTTTGCTCCATGCCAACCGCATGTGATGACTGATCCGTCCAAACTTCCTTCGGAAAGACTTGCTCCTGCATGTGTGCATGTATCGTTTACTGCATAGTAATTTCCATCTATGTTTGCAACAAGAAGATCTTTACCGTCTATTGTAACTTTCTGTATTTTGCCTGGTACAAAGTCACTTACTTTGCCAACAATTATCTTTCCCATGATAAATGAGGAACTTTGACTCTTAATAATTTTAATGTCTGTTATGAAATCCCTGGAATTTTAGATTAAACAAATCTCACTGTGTTTTGTATTTTACCCAAGTTTTCTATCTCCATCTCTATCTTGTCTCCATCCTTCAAGAATACTGCATCTGGTTTGTTTAGCATGACTCCAGCCGGTGTTCCGGTTGATATGATATCGCCTTTTTCTAATGTCATTGCTTTACTTAACAATGATACAATCGAATAGACCTTTAGATGCATATTTGATGTAGACGAGTTTTGTCTAATGTCTCCGTTTACCTTGGTTATCATTTTGAGATTCTGCGGTTCTGGTATCTCGTCTGCAGATGTTATCCATGGACCACATGGTGCAAAAGTATCAAAGCCTTTTGCTCTGGTGAATTGTTTATCTTTTGCTTGTATGTCTCTTGCAGACGTATCGTTTAAGACCATGTACCCAAAAACTGCGTCCTTTGCCTCTTTTTCTGATATGTTTTTACAATTTTTACCAACTATCACTGCAAGCTCAATTTCATAATCAAGCTTTGATACAAAAGATGGACAGACTATATCTGATGTTGCTCCATTGAGTGTAGTTCTGGGTTTTATTACTATTGCTGGCTCATCAGGTGGAATCAAGTTTTGTTCTTTTGCATGATCTTTGTAATTAAAAGCCAGGCAAATTATTTTGGATGGATTTGGAATCGGTGGAAGAAATTTGAATTCTGATAAATTTTCATTATAGTTTAGATTTTTTACATTATTTTTTATCTCATCATACCATCCGTCAAACAAGAAATCTTTAATGCTCTGTGGTATGGGAATTCCAGTTTGTGATGTCATACTCTCTCTTGTCAAAACCTTTTCTCCATTGACAAAAGCATATGTTTCCATATTTTGTTTAAGCAATCTTGCAATTTTCATTTTCTTCACTTGTGTGTATATATCGCTTGATTTGCAGAATCTTTTCTGCAATATCCGAATCTTACGAACTGGATTTCTGCTCCCACATTTAACTCTAAGTAGTACTGTTCTGTGATAGCTTGCTTGATTTGTAAACTGTTCTCATTAAACTGGTCGTTTATGAACAACACATCTGATATTAGGACCTCTATGTTTACAGGGTTCTTTCTTGAAATCCATTGAACTTTGGGAATATCTGGTTTGTAACCCGTACCAGTAATCTCTCCTTCCATCTCTGACCCCGTCTTTGTTATCTTTATGTTGTATAATTCTAGCAATCTTATCTCATCTCCTATCTTCAACATCTTGACATCATTATCAGGTATGTAGAAATTTCCGTCTATTACAATTCGTCTCTTACCCATGTCATTTTGTGGATGATTAGAAATCTCAATTTCGGTAAGATTGTTGTTAGTAACTGTTAATTTTACTGGATCAAGAACAATGAACAGTCTTACACTTTTTGGATCAATTATTTTTCTATTAAATGATTCAAGTGTTTCAAATGGTGGCATGGTATCAGATTTGGTAAAACCAAGAGAAAGAACAAATTTCCGAATAGCTTCTGGAACTATGCCTCTTCTACGTAGTCCCTCAAGAGTTGGAAGTCTAGGATCATCAAATCCTGATACTTTTCCTTCTTCTACAAGAGGTTTTAGTACTCTCTTGGAAACTGGCATTCCTTCAAATTCTAATCTTGAAAACTCTAGCATCTTTGGTTTGCGCATGTTCAATTTATCCAAAAGTGCATAGTAGAGTTGAGTACGTAATTCATATTCTTTGGTTCTAAACGCATGAGTGATTCCATCAATACTATCTTCAATAGCAACTGCCAAGTCATAGTTTGGCCAAACTCTGTATTTGTCTTTGTGGATTGGATGTGACTCGTCTATTATTCTAAGCAAGGTTGGATCTCGCATGACTGTATTCTCTGAATTCATATCCCCTCGAAATCTCACTATTGCCTCTCCGGGTTTGAATTTATCAAACATTTTATCCCAACGAGTGTTGTTTTGATCAAGATCTCCTGCTCTGCACTTACAGGGTAGCATTTCTCTTCTATTCTTGCTAATCGTCTCCTTGTCACATGTACACACATATGCATTGTTTGAATCAATGAGTTCCTTGGCTTTCTTGTAGATTATTTCCATGTCATCTGAGGTATTTTTTATGAGATCATATTTTACACCCAACCAATCTAGGCCAACTTTGATTGCTGCATAATATTCTAAGCGTTCTTTTTCCGGATTCGTATCATCAAATCTTAGTATGAGTCTTCCTCCATACATCTTTGCATATTCCTCGTCAATTATTGATGCCTTTGCATGACCAATGTGAGGATAACCGTTAGGTTCTGGTGGAAAGCGCGTAATTACATTATTTTGTTCTGCTCCTTCAAGAGGTGGAAGACCAATTCTATCTTGTTTTGGTTTTGCTATCAAGAGTTCTGCATATTTGCTTGCAATCTCTTCTTTTTGTGATTCCACTGATAATTTGTTAACATCGATCACTGTCTGAGAAATGAGCGGAATAACATCTTTAATTTTGGAACGAAGTTCTGGTTTGGTACCAATTACTTTGGATATAATTGAATCATTTCTGGTTTTTCCATCATGTTCTGATGCATTTAGAAGGGCAATTCCACGAATTACTCTTTTTAATTCATCATCCAACTAAAGACTCCTCTCTACTACAAAATCAAGTAAAGAAAGTAATTCATTTTTTGCAGGTCCATTGTATATTGATATTGATTTTTTGGCTGCATTAGAGTGATATGTTGCTTTTTGTTTTATTGTATTTTCTATTCCGAGGGAAGAAATTGTAGAAATGGCTCTCTCTACTTCACTCTTTGAAACAGATGAATTACCAAATGCATTCAGAATTATTTTTTTTTCTTGGTTATTAGCTTTTTTGATTGCCATCAAAATTGGCAATGATTTTTTTCCTTCTCTAATGTCGTTACCGACAGGTTTTTTTGTAATCTTTGGATCCCCTATCACTCCGATTAAATCATCAATTATCTGAAAAGCAATTCCTAAATTTCTTCCAAATGTAGATAATCTTGTTACATCTGCAAAATCTTTGTTGGCTGCTATTGCTCCCATTGCACAGGATGCCACAAATAATGATGATGTTTTTTTCTCAATCATTTTTATATATTGATCTTCACTTGGTATCTTACTTGATTTTGCCATACTGATATCTAGTGCCTGACCTTCGCACACATCAGTACATGCCTTTGCTAATGTGGTAACAAGATCCAAGCCTGCATTTCCTGGCTTGTGAAGATAGGGCTTTGAAATGGTTTCAAATGCTCTTGAAAACAATAAATCTCCACCAAGAATCCCTATGGGAATTCCAAATTTTACATGAACAGTAGGTACACCATGTCTTACCTCGTCATTATCCATGATGTCATCGTGTACTAATGTGAAATTGTGTACCATTTCAATTGCTGCAGCAGCAGGTATGGCCTGCTTTGTGGTTCCTCCTAAAAGTTGGCAACTCTTTATGACCATGTATGGTCTTAATCTTTTTCCTCCATGATCAATCAAGTAGCTTGCTGCTTGGTACAAGTCACTAGGTTCTCCAGAAAGTTTGGATAGCAGAAATGAATCTATCTTGGATGCTGTTTTTGCAAGTTTTTCCAACTTCATTCTTTTTTTAGCTCCCATCTGTGATCTGGAAAATGATACTTTAATGATTCTTCTAGTTGACTCTTGATGTTGTCTTTATTCCACATCTTGAGAATTTCTTTGTGTCTGTCGTTTATGTTGTGACTTGATTCTGATATGAAATATAGCGCCACTAGCATCCACGGACAGAAAATCTGTGGTGTTTTCTTAATCTCTGATAATATTTGTTCTAGTGTAACCCATCGAATGTTTGAAATTTCATCTTCTACAATCTTTATTTTTGAAGGATCATCTAATATTCCAATCAAGGTACCACAAACTTCATTTTCTGATCCAATATTTTTGTAAGGTACATGATATTCAAACTTGTACAAATAATCTAGTTTGCATGTGACTCCTAGTTCTTCTGGTAATCTTCTCTCTGCAGATGAAATATAGTCCTCTGATTGTCTTGGATGACTAGCTACGGTTCCATCCCAGTCTCCTGGCCATAACATCTTGCTCATACTTCTTTGTGTAAGCAAAAGTTTTCCTTCTTTGTTGAATAAAAATATGGTAAATGCTCGATGTAGCTTTCCGTCTGGTAGATGGCATTTTACTTTTTCTTCAGTTCCTATTTGATTATCATTACTGTTCACGAGAATGAGATGTTCCATAATTATCCTCTAAATATTGTTCCCTCGAAACTCTTACCATTTATTGCATTTGTTATTCTCTTTGGAGTATTTCCATTTACAAAGAAAACGTCTGTTCCATGCTTTGATATGTTAAATGCCTCTTTTATTTTGCGAGACATGCCTCCAGTTACATCCATTGATACTTCTGATGTGATTGGTTTTTCGGTTGTGATTTCATTCAATAGATTCTTGCTTTTCATATCTGAATATACTCCATCTACATTTGTAACAAAAATTGCTAGGCGCGGATGTAATAGTTTGGATAAAATTCCCATGATTCTATCTCCTGATAAAATGTAAAATTTATTTTTTCCATACCACATCACATCCCCGTAAGAAATTGGTGTTAATCCTGTCTTTGCAATCTTGGGAATTTCTTTAACTTTGTTGGTTAATGGTTTGTTACTAATCATAAAATCACTTGGCGGTAAACAATATGGTTTTAGACCTGATTCTGAAAATGATTCAAGTACAATACTGTTTAGTTCTATCATTGAATTTTTAACAACTGAAACTCCTTTGGCTCCATGTCTTTCTGGTTTTGTATGCATGTCATACTTTACAGACCAATAATGTCCAAATGAACCTCCTCCATGTACTATGACTAGTGGTTCATTTACATTTTTAAGAGTTGCAGCAATTTTTCTTATCGATTTTCTATTTGATGTTAGTGGTTTTTCCTTGTTGGTAATTATTGAACCTCCTAGCTTCATCAAGATCATGATTTTTATCAATGCTATGAACGGTTTTAAAAAGTATCTCACTGAAATGGTACAATTCTTTGATTGAGATGATGACATGCCTGTTTTTTATTTTTAAATAATATATGTAAATTATTGAGTTTTTAATTAGAACGAAGTTTCTATATTCTATGTATATTGGAGTCCGTTATAATCTATTTTTGTCATAAAACACTCTGAAATTTTTCTTAAATTATCCAGCGTATCTTTGGCATTGGAATCATCAACAAGAGCAATAATGCAACCGCCACCTCCTGCTCCTGTTATCTTGGCACCATAAGATGTTTTTTTTGCTTCTTTGATCAAGACATCTATTTTTTCTGTTGAAACCCCCATCTGTTTTAATAATTCATGATTTCTTAACATTAGCGAGCCTAGTTTATTCAAGTCGTTTTCCTTCAAAGATATTATTGCATTATCAACTATGTCAATTTCTTCTCTACATAACTTGTTGAAAAGGTCCTCATTTTTCTCTTTAAACTGTCTAACTTGTCTTACAACATCTTGGGTATTGTGAACTTGTGCAGAATTTGATATTATAAAACTTAGATCATTTCTTGATGGAATTCGTTGAAATCCATCCTTTAGATCATATGATAAAAGTCCGCCAAATGTTGATACTGAAGAATCAGCCCCTGAATTCTGTTCAAATATTGTACGTTCTGCTTCTACAGATAATTTTACTACCTCCTCCTTTGACAATCTATGGAACAATCCATTAACTGAAGCGGTAACTGCTACACAAGCGGCAGATGATGAACCAAGGCCAACTCCTGGCGGTATCTCTGATTCTATGACTATCTCTATTCCTTGTTTTGTTGAATTTTCCATTAGTGTTTTTTTTGCTATGTGGAAAAACGGTTTCATAAATTTTTGTTGCATATTTTCTAAATTATCTAGTAAGTCTATCTTAATCTCTGATTCTCCTAAAGAAGATCTTATCCTAACTATCTTCTCATCCACAAATTGTGAAGTTGCAGTTATTTTCTTGTCTGTGGAACATAGCACAGCTTTTATGCCATATATGACAAAATGTTCTCCGAAAAGAATGATCTTACCAGGGGCAGAAGCAATAGATTTCATGAGAATACTATCGATGCATATCCTACCACTGAATCCTTGTTACTTTCTGTTATGTCTCCGCTAGTTGCATATCTGATCAAGGTTCCCTTGGTTGCTCCAAGTTTCTTACAGGCTATCATGGTGGAAGCAATCGCTCCGTAACCGCAAGCGCTAATCTTTTTTTCTTGCAATGTATCATAAAATGCATCTACATCTAGATTCACTATTGTGTCTATCAAAGATTTATCCTGTTCATGTGCAAAATTATTTGATTCGTAATGAGTAAAATCTGAAGAACCGATTATGACGGCATTCTTAATTTTTGTAATCATTGCTATTGATTCACCAATTTCGATTGCAGTATGGTAACTCTGGTCAATTAAGATTATTGGTAAAATCTTGAATTTGTATGAAAATGTTTCCTGGAGCATCGGAAGTTGTACTTCTAAACAATGATCTCTGGTATGAGAAAATACGTCGAACTCTATCATCTTTGAAATCTTATTAATCTGAATTGCAGAATCTGTATCTACCTCAATGTCTCCAATGGGCGTTCTCCATACTCCTTCCTTCATTGTTGCAACATCTCTTCCCACTCCCCAATGATTTGGTCCTATGATTATTACAAGTTCAGGTCTTTGTGATGATATTGCATAGTATGAATTTGCGGCTATGGGTCCAGAGTATTCATATCCAGCATGCGGGCATATGGCCCCCATGATTTTTTCATCATATGTAGAAGGAGATAATGCACTTGGACCATATTTATGTAAAAAACAATTTCTTATGCTTGATTTTAACTCTTGACTTGTTTTTGGATAGAACATTCCAGCAACAGCTGGTGTCCTTACCTGCATTGTGTTATTGCCTCTGTGATCTCATTCTTGAAGGAGGTATCCTTTCGGTTTCTTCTTCTAATTCTTCTTCTGTTATTTTAGTCTCAAAGTCATCTATTTGATATTTCATCGATTCTGCATTTTTTAACTTGCCTTTTTGCATTAGTATCTCTCTTGCTAAAAGCCAATATGCAGCAGCTAGGGATTTTCTTCCTCTATTGTTTGCTGGAATTACCAGATCAATTTTTGAGGTAACGTTATCTGTATTGGAAATTCCTATCACTGGAATTCCTGCATTAGTAGCTTCTACAACAGCTTGTTCATCTACTTGAGGATCTGATACAAAAACTAGTTCTGGTTCTCTGTAGTAAGGTAATGACGGATTAGTTAGAGTTCCTGGCATAAATCTTCCAAGCATGGGAGTTGCACCCGTGACTTCGCAGAATTTCTCAACAGGAGTGCTAGCATACTCTCTGCCCGAACAAACTAAGATTTTTGTAATGTCTGCTCTGTTAATGAATTTAGCAGCTGTCTGAATTCTGGATAATGTTTTCTTACTATCAATAATGTAAAGTCCTTCATTTGTTGCCTTGGTAACAAATGGTGTCATGAATTTTGTTTTTACTTGTGTTCCTACTCTTATTCCTGTGGAAAGTACATACTTTTCCATGTGCTCGAAATCTTCTTGTTTGCTCATTCTGTGTTTTTAAATTTCGACCATTCCACGTATTAAATCATACTCTGAGAGTCGTATCAGTTCATTAAGTTTGGCCATCCTTTCTCCACCTACTATGCCAACTTTGAGCATTTTAGATTTGGTAGCAAGTCCAATATGTGATATGTGAGAGTCTGTTGATTCACCAGATCGATGTGATGTAATTAATTTCACATTGTTACTGTTTGCCTCTCTGGCAAATTCAAGTGCATCATAAAGACTTCCTGCTTGATTTACTTTCAATATTGCTCCACTACAAGCTCTCATTTTTATTGCTTTTTTGAGAATTTTGGTATTTGTTACCAATAGATCATCTCCAGTTATGAGAACACGCGGAAACTTTCTAGTCAAAACTGCCATGTCTTCAAATGCTTCCTCGTGAACTGCGTCTTCTGCATAAACAAGTTTGTATTTCTTTATTATTTCTGATGCAAACTCAATCTGTTTTTCTGGAGTATTCTCAAAACCAGCTCTATTGTATACATATTTTCTTTTCTTTTCGTCCCATTGTGTGGATGATGCAAAATCTACTCCTAAGGAAACTTCTTTTCCTAATGTAAAACCTAGTTGCTCACAAGCTTTTACAGATATTTCTAAAGCTTCATCGTTTTTTAATTTTGGAGCCCATCCACCCTCATCTCCTCTTCCATTTGTAAAACTTGGATCCCTCTTCGCTAAAATTTTTCCTACTTCTTTATGAACCATCAAATTAACTTCTATTGCATCACGGATGGTTTTGGAACCTGTAGCACAGACTAGGATCTCTTGAATGTCTGGTGTTCCTGGTCCTGCATGTGCTCCTCCTCCTAAAATATTTCCAAGCGGAAATGGATTTCTAAAAGTTGAATCTTTTGACAGCATCTTGAACATTGGAATTTGTAATGATTTTGAAGCCGATTCAATTGATGCAATGGTTAATGCAAATGCAAGTGAACCTCCAACTTTTGAATAGTTTGGAGATGCATCAATCTCTCTCAGGGTTTCATGAATTGTTTTCAGGTTGGATGGATCAATGCCTAAAAATTTCTTCACATTTTTTTTTAATATGTCTAAACTTTTCTCTGGTTTATTCTGTGGAAAGCTCTGTGCTTCATGTTTTCCTACACTTGCACCTGATGGGGCGCAAACTCGTCCTACATGTTCATTATCTGATGTCACATCAATTTCTATTGTTTGACTTCCTCTACTATTGTAAAGTATCCTGCCTTTAATTGATGTAATCTTAGGCATTCTATTCTAGTTCAGATCTTACTTCTTGTTCTCTTCTTCTAATGGCTTCGTAAAACGGAATGACTTGGTGAATTGTCTCAACAGATGTCAAAATCATTGCTCTGCAACAATATCTTTTAAAACCAAATGAATCTAAAACTTTTCCTGGATCCTCTCCACCCTTGACGCGATTTTGATATTCCTTAAATTTATCAGCAATCAAATTTCCACAAGTAAAACACCTAACAGGAATTAGCACAGTCACAAAAAGTAATCAAGGCTTATAAAAACCATACATGGGTAAAACCAATTGCGGGAGTCGCCCAGCCTGGTCAAAGGCGCTAGCTTGAGGGGCTAGTATCTTAGGATTTCGAGGGTTCAAATCCCTTCTCCCGCATTAATGATTTCATAACTATGTGTCAAAAATTTACATGTTCGGTTGGATGAATTCTCATTACATACCAATCAATTCTTTTTCTATTTGGATAATTTTCAATAGTATGACATTAATTTTGTTGTAGACTGTAACATTGGAATTTCTGTGTTTTACAAAATTAATCATTAATTCCATAACCTTTCAAACTATGTTTGTTCTATGTTTAAAAGATGATGGGCGTTTTGGTAAAGCCCTTATTTGACATAAAATCTTGTATTGTTATGGAAATCACTGTAAAACAAATGATGCAAATTGAAGAGAATGGACATCAAATGGGTTTTTTTAGAAAATTAATGATGGAAAATGCTGGTGCTGCTACTGCAAGACACATTGTAGAATATTGCAGCAATCTGACATCAAAAAAGATAACAGTTTTTGCTGGACTGGGAAATAATGGGGGCGATGCATTTGTTGTGGCCAGACATTTGGCTGCATTTGGTTACACTCCTACTGTTATACTCTTAGGGCATCCAGATAAGATAAAAACAGAAGAAGCTCGATCTAACTGGAAAATTTTGGAAAAAATGAATTCTGTGAATCTTGTGCTTACATCTGCCATTAATGAAATTGTTAATGATGCAGATGTAATAGTGGATGGAATGTTGGGAACTGGAATGTCTGGAAAAATTAGAGAACCATATTCCTCAGCAATAGATTTGATAAATCAATCAAACGCTTTCAAATTTGCCGTTGATGTACCCTCAGGTCTTGATCCTGATACTGGAACCGTAAATGACAAATGTCTAAAAATAGATATCACTATAACTTTTCACAAGATGAAAGTTGGAATGCCAAGAAATCCAGACATGTGTGGTAAAATAATAGTTGAAAAAATAGGAATTCCACCTGAAGCAGAAATTGGAGTGTTGTTATGAAAGTATATCAGCTTCAAGTAGGAAATATGCAAAACTTTACTTATGTTCTTGAGGATGAGCAAACAAAAGAATCTGTTATCATTGATCCTTCGTGGGATCTAGAGCTAGTAATGGAAATAATAGAGAAAAATGATCTAAAAATCAAATATATAATTAATACTCATCATCATTTTGATCACACCGTGGGAAACAATACCATGGTGGAACATACAAAATCTAAAATCTTACAGCATGAATATTCTACTTTGAAAAATGATGTACGTTTATCTGATGGTGATAAAATAATATTTGGAAAGTCAGAACTCACTGTATTACACACTCCTGGACATTCAAAAGATAGTATTTGTCTAATTGGTGATGGAAAAATCTTTTCAGGTGATACGCTTTTTGTAGGGAACTGTGGTAGAACAGATTTACCTGGAGGAAGTGCAAAAGAGCTCTATCATAGTCTATCTGATATTATTTACAAGCTTGATGGTAATCTTGTATTGTATCCTGGACACAATTATGGAAATTCTCCAAATTCAACTATAGATAAAGAAAAAAAGACAAATTTTGTATTACAACCTAGAACAGAATCTGAGTTTGTAAATTTTATGGGTAGTGATTAATTATTGCAAGACATAGAAATACTTGGAAATAAACAAAAAGGTTTAGAATTTATAAAACAAACTGAACAAAAAAAATTTATTTTTTCTCTAGTGATATCCTATACTGAAACATCTGAAATATCTGGAATAACCATGGCTGGAGAACATCCGGATCTGATAAAATTCACAGGACCTGCTGATGCTGAATTTATTCACTATGGATACTGTAGAAGTATTTCTGTAATTCCGATGACTCCTGATGGAAAACCAACTCCTGCACTATTAACAAAAACTGCACTGGAAGCAGCGAGTATTCCAAGTGTTGTTGTAAATGCTGGTAGTAAAGTACCTCCAAAGCTTCCATTTATTGATATGAATCTGAATTATGGAAAAAATATTGGGAAAGAGCCAGCTCTTAGCCTTGATGATGTTGGAAAAGCAGTTGAATATGGTAGAATAATTGGACGATTTCTTGGAGCTTCAACTGACTGTGTTATAGTTGGCGAAAGTATTCCCGGTGGCACTACTACAGCTCTTGGAGTGCTTGAAGGATTTGAAATTACAGGATCTGTTAGCAGCAGTATGCCTCAAAATCCAATAGACCTCAAAACTCAAACAGTAAAAGAGGCATTGAAAAGACTTCAATCAAAAGATCCCTTTGAAATTATATCACAATTGGGCGATCCAATGATTCCAACAGTTGCAGGTATTCTTAGCACGGCTTCTGAAATCTCTCAAGTTCTATTAGCTGGTGGAACGCAGATGGCAGCTGTACTTGCTTTTGCAAAAAGTATTGGATTTAACGGGAAGAATACTGCTGTCGGAACCACCTCTTATGTATCTGAAGATAAATCTGCAAATCTCACTGATATCATATCACAGATAATGGATGTGCCTATATTGGTTGCCAAACTCAAACTTGCAGAATCAAAAATCTCTGGATTGAGTGCATATGCTGAAGGATTTGTAAAAGAAGGTGCAGGTGCAGGAGGTGCATCTATTGGGTGCATGCTGAAAACCGGAATTGATGCAAAAGGTCTTCTAACTTTAACTGAAAAAGAATATTCAAAAATTACTTGACTGTTACTGATTTTGCTAGATTTCTTGGATAATCTGGATCAAAGTCTTTATCGATTGCAGCATAATATGCAAGAAGTTGTATTGGTACTATTTCTACAAGTGGATATAATGACTCGTTGATACTAGGTATGTCTATCCAATAATCATATACGTCACTTGGTTTGTCTGAAATTCCTATTATCTTGGCTCCTCTTGCTTTTATCTCTCTAGCTGATGTCAGTGTATCATTGTATGTAGAATCATTGGGGTTTATGATTAAAACGTATGACTCGGAATCCATCAATGCCAAAGGACCATGTTTTAATTCTCCTCCTGGAAGCCCCTCTGCATGTATGTATGTAAGCTCCTTTAACTTCAATGATCCCTCTGAAGCAATTGGATAATGTATGCCTCTTCCTAATACGTAAATATCTGAAACATTCTTCAATCGCTTTGCAACATCTTTGATTTTTGAATCATTGGAAAGTATCTTCTTGATTGCTTCTGATACTTTTGTAAGATCTAGTTCTATGCAGCCATCACATATTTTATCAATTATTTTGTATAGTACAACAAGTTGTGATGTAAAACTTTTAGTTGCAGCAACTCCTATTTCTGGACCACAATTAAGTCCCATTGAAATGGATGATTGATGAACTAATGAGGATGTCATCATGTTTACGATTGATATGATTTTAGACCCTGTCTTTTTAGCAATCCCTACAGCTTCTAATACATCTGCACTCTCTCCACTCTGTGATATTGCAATTAAAATTGATTTTTCTTCAAACATGTCAGGAGAAAATTGTGCTTCGCTGGAAATCAATGGATCCATCTTTATCTTTGCATATTTTGAAAAAAGAAATTTTGCAATTAATGCTGCGTTGTAACTTGTTCCGCTTCCGGTAATGTATACATTTCTTGCATGTTTTATTAAATCTGAAACCAAGTCAATCTCAAGTTTGGTATTGTTTCCAGCATTCAATACTGTTGATGGTTGTTCTGAAATCTCTTTCAAAGTATAATGGGCATATTGACCTTTGTATACGTCCGCAAATTCTTTTGATACTTTGGTTATCTGATGATGTACTGGATTTGCATCAAAATCAAAAACCTTCAGTCCTTCTTTGTCAATGATTACAAATTCTTTGTTATCTGGGTAAATTACTTCATCAGTATATTCTACAAATCCTAATACATCACTTGAAATAAAATATCCTTGTTTTCCTACGCCTATTATCAGTGGCTCGTGTAGTCTAGCAGCAGATAATGTACCATTTTGAAAGACTGCGACAAAAGCATAATTTCCTTTTAATTCAGCCACTGTATCTACAACAGATTTCTTAATTTCTCTAGTCTTGTCGTAATTGTATTGAAGAAGATTTGCAATTACTTCGCTGTCTGTTTGACTTTTAAAAGTATAGCCATGTTCTTGAAGTTCTTTTTTTAATTCCTCGTGATTTTCAATTATTCCGTTGTGTACAATAGCTATCTCTCCTGAACTTGATGAATGCGGGTGAGCATTTGTGTCAGTTACCATTCCGTGGGTTGCCCATCTTGTATGTCCTATGCCTGTAGTCCCAGAGAGCTCATCTAGTTTTGCTGCTTTGTTTACTTCTAAAACTTTACCAACTCCCTTTCTGACACTGATTTGTTGTTCAGAAAAAGTTGCAACCCCTACACTGTCATATCCACGATATTCCATTCTTTTTAAGCCCTTGACTATTATTGGTGCCGCAGAATTGATGCCTAAATATCCTATAATTGAACACATGTTGATACTATATGCATATTCTTGATAAATAATGATTGCGTGTGTTTTACTCAGTTGGCTGTTCGACTTTTACTTCTTGAACCGGTTGTTGTTTTCCCTTGTTGAGATCTAATTCTGGTGATAGGCAAATCTGATCTTCTTCTTCAACTTTTACTGTGTATGAAGGAACTGTAACTACTCTCTCTCCTATCATTACATGACCGTGTACTACTATCTGTCTGGCAAGGTATGGACTCTTTATTGATTCCTTTTTCTGGATGATTGTCTGTAGCCGTCTGGATAGAAAATCAGTCACTTTTAGATTGAGTACATCATCTAATGTAGAATTTTCTTTAACTAGTCCAACTCTTGCAAGTGATTTCATCAATATTGGTTCCTTTGTACTTCTAACATCCTGAGTTAATGCCAAAAGTGATCTTGCCTGATTTCTTATTCTTGAAAGTTCTGTATGTGCTTTCCATAACTCTCTCTTATTTTTGAGTCCAAAAGTACCTAAAACATGTAACTCTTCATTTAGTAAATCGTAATTGAGAGGACGTTTTGGCTTTCTCCACATTTTGCGCGAATTCTTTGGATGATCTCCCATCTACTACACCTACTTTTTCTTTTCCGCTGCAGCAGGTTTTGCTGCGGGAGCTGCACCAGCCTTTGGAGCTGCTGCGGGAGCTGCACCAGCCTTTGGAGCTGCTGCGGGAGCTGCACCAGCCTTTGGAGCTGCTGCGGGAGCTGCACCCTCAGCTGGAGCGCCAGGTGAACCAGCTGGTAATACTTTGCCACCTTTCTTAACTCCAACTGCACCGCCCTTTCTACCTGTGGTACGTGTGCTTTGTCCGCGAACTTTTAATCCATATGTGTGACGAAATCCTCGCCAACTGTTCATGCCTTTTTCTCGTTCAATATCGTTTCTTACGTTAAAGTCAATATCTGAAGTGATAAGATGAAAATTATTCCCTGTATCCATATCCTTTCGTCTATTTAGAAACCATGTGGGTATGTTAACAGATGTAGGATCTCTCATGGCCTTTTCTATTTCTTCTACTTGTGATTCTGTAAGAAAACCAACATTACTGTTGGGATTGATCTTTAACACTTCTAAAAGTGATTTTGCAAAATTATACCCAATTCCTTTTACCTGACCAACTCCAATGATGGTCTTTTTAGCACCTGGAATATCTTTACCAGCAATTCTAACTATGTGTCTAAATTCTTGTGAAGACAAGTATAAAAAATCCTTAGCATCCCCGATAAAAACCATGCTAAAATAATAATACTCTAAGTCGTGTTTAGAGAGTATTTATTGTAATACCTCGGGAATTTACAAATTTTGTTAATAGAAGTTGTGTTTCCAAGCCAAAGTATGCTGAAATCATGTTGTGTTCCTAAAGACTATGAACAAATTAAAACAAAGGGATCTTCTAAAAATTAATTATAAAATAATTGGTATAAAGGAGCAACAGTAGAAATTTAATTGCAAAGATAACATACAGGACATAAAATATCTTGAAATCGTGATTTTGATGAGTGATTTTATATCTAACAGGAAAAAAATATTACATTCTAGGATGGTTAATGAACATGAGTGAAAATTTTGACAAACAAAAAATGATGGAAACTCTAGTGGATCCAATTGTGTCATCCATTCTTGCAGAGCTTGAAGGGGGAGAAAAAGACTCTGCATATTTGACCGCAAAACTACAACTCTCCCTAGATCAGATCAAAAGTCTTCTTTCGTATGTAGTAGAACACCAGTTTGTTGTGATAAATCAAAATGACGATAAGGAAATTTTCAAAGTTGATCTTAACAAACTAAATAAAATTATGGAAAGTGATGATAATTTTAAGAACATAGTTGATGGATTAACTGAACTAGATCAATTTCTCAATTAAGATCTTGCACGATTTCTGATTAGATACATCATGCCAACTGCAAGTCCGCTAAGGCCTATCAGGAGTGCTATGAATCCTGAAATATCTGCCAATTCTATATTTTGTGGATAGTATCCAATAATTCCGAGTACCTGTATCTCACTTTGTCCATGATTTTCTATCTGTAATGTATAATTTCCTGATGATGAAATCTTGAATGTTTCTTGAATTGGACTTTTTGTTATGGAGTTTGTTATTATTGGTGTGCCAGTAGGATCAGTTACTATCGCTTTGACATTATCATCATTTTTGAAATCTGTTATTTGAATAGAGTATACTCCTTTCTGGTTGCTGTTCTGATTCATTTCTTTTGTAACAATCATCTGTGTTCCAATGCCTAGAGTGTTTTGTTGATTTGAAAGATTTTCTGAAGTTATTTGTGATTGATATGCTGTTATTGCAATACCTGCCAATACTAGTATTCCACTTGCTATTAGAATTGGTTTAGATTTTATCACATTGCTCATGATCTCTTACCCTGGTTAAAACCTAATGTACAAATGACACTTGGTAAAATTTAGTATGAATTATTCGATAACGTTATCTTGTACATCTTCTCACATTAAAAAGTTGTATAAAATTCTGGTAATTCTTCTAGTTTCTTCAATGATTGTTCCTCCATTATCTCCTAATGTAAATGCCTATTCTGATCACCCAAATCTTTTTGTCTCATCCGAAAATAGTGTTTTTGATAATCATATTTCTGGACCTATGGTAACAGAAGTTATTGTACAGGAAGATAACACCCAATTAGATCAAGCAATAGGTCAGCCAAATGTTTCAATAAATGGAAAAAACCTTCTGATGGCACAAGGCTCTGATGGTAACTGGTATGCATTTTTTGCTAATACTGATAGTGCAAAACAAGCTGATCAAGCAGCATCATCTGGTTCTCCTGGACAGAGTATTGATTTTGGAGTTTTCTGTTCAAACTCTACACCCTCTTCTGTCTTGGGAATCGACATATCTCAGACTGATGGGGTGGCAATTCCCGACTCTGCAGGATTATCTGGTACTACTCAAGGGACAGCAAGTTTTAATTCCTGTAGCGGTACGCCAACAACTCCATCAAGTCAAAATAATGTTGTACGAAATCCTCCCTCATTGAATTCCAATCCACAAGTTCCATCAGGCCAGATAGGAATAAATCAAAATGTGTGGCCTCTAATTCAACTCTTTACGCTTAGTGATACTGTGCATATAGAATATGATAGATCTACCGGTACACAAAGTGTTGATCTTGATTATTCTGATATTCCAAATATTTCATTAAGTCTTGATAGAACTACATATCCATCAGGTTCTGATGTATTTGCAACCATTAATGATGCTGAATTAAGTATAGATCCTACATCTCAAGATTCATGGACTTTTAATGTTGGTTCTACTCCTGCAACATTTTATCAAGCCTTTACAGAGTCAGGTAGTAGTGCAAGTGGTCCTGGTATTGTAAATCTTATACCGTATCTAAGTAATCTTGGTTTCAAAAATAATGGAAAATTAAATATGGATACATCTGATGTTATCAATCTGAAAACTAATTCTGTTCAAACAGGTCTGTCTCTTAATAATGTGTATAACAAGTTGGTAACTTTTGTTGAAACAGGGCCGCATACTGGGATTTTTGAAAGTTCTTTTGCTGGTGTATCAACCATAGGAATATTGTCAAATGCTCCTAGGTCTCATTCTGGTTCAATTACTTATAATCTTCAGAGTGCTTCTATTGTTTCTGGTACTACTACTGCAAGTCTTAATGTTGGTAGCGGTCAGAGTCAATTTGGTCCTGGTCAACAAGAAACAATCACTCTTGTAGATGATGATCAAAATATTAATTCCAATATGGTTGATCAACTAGATGTTTTTAGAACTTCTGCAAAAGTACCTACTTTGAAGATTGGAAATCCGCTGACATTGAGTAGTTCTTCTGATGTTATGTTTTATAATAGTTCAAATTCAATCAGTGTACCGTCTACTGTATTTGATGCTAACTCATTACGATTGATAGTTGATACACGATCTGAATCAATGTCGAATTTCCAGAAAATTACACTAAATCTTGGTATCTCTGCTCAGTCTCTCAAGAATTTACTCATAGATACTAGTCAACCAAATTCAAAGGGAACCAATTGGGTTAATTATGATCTCAGATCTTTCCAACAACAGCTTGGGATATCATCGTTTTCTAGTGCCAGTATGACTCTGTATTTTGGCTCTGTGGGTTCTTCACCAGTCACAATTGTAACACCCGGAGAAATTACATCTGGTAATGGTCTACTTCAGATAAATGATAACGCAGTTGCTTCAATAAACTCAATGTCATCAAATCTACCAGTGTTCCTAGAAATCAACTTCAATACTCTAGGAAATATATCAAATCCTAGTGACACTCAACCAATTGTGTTTGATCTTTTCTCTTTTGGAAATAATAATAATCAACAAGTAAACAATGCTATCTATCGAGCAGAACTACAAGAGACATCTGCAAATTCTGGTGTATTTTCAGGAACAATTGAGTATACCGTAGTAAATCAACTAAACCAATTTGATCCCAACTTGATCAAGGGTCTTCAAACTTTTGGTAGTAATATTAAATTTCTTGTAAACACTGAACTCACAGATGCTACTGCAATACACTTTTCTATCTTAGGTACACAAAGTGGAACTTCAACAACAGTTACCTCACAACAGAATCTTCCAACAAATACTGGTACAGTTACACTTGACTCATCAAATTATAGAATTGGTTCTGATGTGACAATAACTGTCACTGATCCAGATTTGGTTACTGATGCTAATACTATAGTAAGTTACCCAAGTGTTAATGATCCTGGTTCTCCGGCAGATGATACTGTTGGAGACAATAGTGGAAACATACTCTTGGAAGTTTGGATTAAAGGATTCAGATTTCAACACTGCACTGTAAATGGGGTGTCATATGGGGGTCTTGCTGCTACTGGTTTTACATTGACTGAAACTGGACCAGGTACTGGTGTGTTCAAAGGAATTTTTAAAATGCCTTCTTGGATATGCAGTGAAGATGGAACTACCTTGGTATCTCCTGTGGGGGGTAATGTCCAGGCATGGTATCATGACTTTCGAGATGCATATGGCAGATCTGTGATAGTAGGTTCTACAGTAGCAACTTCTACAACTCAACCTACAACAACCACAAATCAATATGTGTCTGCAATGACCATTCCAATGATTTCAATATCTACACAAATCAGTGATCAGTCTGGAAGACCGTTACTACAAAGTTCACATGTTGGGCAAACAATAAACTTCAAAAGTATGATATCAAACATACATCAAAATTCTCAGGAAATTTCATACATTGTTCAAATAAAAGATAATAGCAACAAAGTAGTCTTTCTAAAATGGTCTGAAAGTAATCTAGTGAATTTATCTACTACAAATGAAGAAATTAGTTGGATACCTACACTCCCTGGTATCTATTCTACCGAAATCTATGTATGGAATGGAATGGATTCTCTAGTACCACTTGTAACTCAAAGCCAATACAAAATTCAAGTTCTATCATAATTGAATTTTTGAATCAAAAATTATACTTGCTTTTGTATGGCGATACTGCACGCAACTCTTGAACGACTTTTTTTAACGTGTCTACAGTTTCATCTATTTCTTGTTCTGTATTTGTTATTCCTACTGTGAGACGTAATGATCCTGTAACTTGTTCATGTGAAAAGCCCATTGCTTTCAAAACATGAGATGCTTTCTGTATCTTGACAGAACATGCAGAGCCCGTAGATGCAGATATTTTATGTTCATCCAATTTTATTATTAGATCTTCTCCATTTACACCAAGAAAAGTAAAATGAGTGTTATTAGGAGTTCGCGTGTCTGGATGTCCATTAAGAGTTGTAGCGGGGATTTCGTGTAATATTCTTGCAGTTAATTTTGTGGTTAATTTTTTAAGATAAACTGAATTTTCATTCATGTTATTTTTTGAGAGCGTACATGCTGTTCCGAATCCCACTATGCTTGCTACATTTTCTGTACCAGATCGAAGTCCATTTTCTTGACCTCCGCCTAATATCAAAGGAGCCATCTTCACACCATTTCTAATGTATAATGCTCCTACTCCTTTTGGACCGTTTATCTTATGGGATGATATTGAAAGCAAATCAATTCCAAGTTCTTTGACATCTACAGGAATTTTTCCTATTGCTTGAACTGCATCTGTATGAAAAATGACATTATTCTCTCTTGCAATTTGAGATATTTTTTCTATGGGTTGTATCGTTCCAACTTCATTGTTTGCATACATTATTGTAATTAGACATGTATCACCAGAAATTTCTTTTTTGAGATCTTCTGTATCTATAAAACCCTGTTTATCCACTGGAAGAAAAGATATCGTATATCCTTCTTTTTCAAGACGCTTACACGGTTCTAATATGGCATCATGTTCAATGGATGATGTTATGATGTGTTTTCCTTTACTTTGTGATGCTATGCCATAGATTGCGGTATTGTTTGATTCTGTTCCTCCCGAAGTTAGAAGTATCTCACTGCTGTGCGCATTAATGAGTGAAGCAATTTGCTTCCTTGCATTTTGAATGGCTGTGTTTGCAACTCTGCCATGTCTATGTATGGAAGAAGGGTTTCCATACTGTTCTCTAAAATAAGGAACCATCTCTTCTATGACTTTTTCATGAACAGGTGTTGATGCGGCGTTATCTAGATAGATCAATCTGTTATCACATTGAGTTTACCTGGTCTATAGCCGTTAGGATCAACAAAGATATCATCAAATCCTAATCCATTCATATATTTCTCCAGTATCTGCATTTTTTTTTCGTCATCTAAAAAGACTATCTCATTTTTATCTACCTCTATATTCGCTCTATTTCCGAAATCTCTAACTCTCACTTGTTTTACTCCAAAAAGATGTTTTACCATGATCTCGCTCTTCTCTATTCTTTCAAGCTTTTCAGCTGTAACAGCATTTCCCCATGGAATACGTGATGCTAGACAAGAATTAGATGGTTTATCATGAATGGAAATATTATTCTCTTTTGCAACATCTCTAACATCCGATTTTGTGAATCCACTTTCTACAAGTGGGCTTTGAACGCCATTTTTTTTGAGTGCTATTATTCCTGGTCTATATTCTGCTAGATCATCTAGATTAGTACCATCAACAATCAAGTTAATTTTTTCTTTTTTTGATAGTGCAACAAGATGCTCTGCTAATTCTGTTCTACAATGAAAGCATCTATTTTTATCGTTTCTCACAAAATCTGGGTTGTCTAATTCACTATATTCAATAATTATGTGGCGAATTCCTATTTCTTGACAAATTTTTTTTGCAGAATCTAATTCTTCTTGAGAAAGTGTCTTATAATCTGCAGTTACAGCAACAGCTTGTTCGCCTAGTGCCATCTGAGCAGCATATGCTACTAGGGCGCTATCCACTCCTCCTGAAAGAGCTACTAAAGCTTTTTCTTTTCCCTGAAACCAATCTACTAGATCTTTAATCTGTTTCATCTCATGTTTAACCTCAGTTTGACTTGACTTGATATCATGTCTGATGTTTCTTTGAATGATAGTGTTAGAGAATCTGAAATCATCTTAATATCATCTGACTCTACCTTGAAATGTTTTATAGTTTCATTATGTTTTACAATTTTACATCTTACAGTAAAATTGCTTCCTTGTATGATGATGGGCACTGAAACAATTATTCTTGGAACTGTATAACGACTAGATGATCTTATCCGCACACCTAAAGTGCCGGTTTCTGAAATGAGTGTGCTAATCAAGGTGTTTGTTATGGATGCATCACATATGACAGAAACTAGATTTGTTGGTCTTCCTTTCTTTGTTATTCCGCCTGTTACTGTAACATCCTTTGCACCATTTGCAATTAACTTGTCAATCATGTGCCCTATTGTTTCACCAGATATGTCATCAAGGTTTGTCTCAAGAATTTGTATAGAGTCCAAGTGAAATTCTTCTGTTGATTCCCCCTGGACAATTTTCAAAACATTGGGAAATCCATCAAAGTTCTTGCTTCCTGCACCATATCCTATTGATTTTATCTTCATTGTTGGATAAAATTCTGAGCATTTATCTGCTAAATTTACAAGCAGACTTGCACCAGTAGGAGTAGTTAGTTCTTCTTTTATTCGTCCTCCGCAAATTGCTATGTCTGAACCACGAAATATTTCTAATATTGCACTTGCAGGATTGGACACAGTTCCATGAGAAAATGTTAGAGTTCCGCCTCCTATTGCAACTGGGGTCGCAATAATCTCATCTGAAAATAATCTCAAATCGTCTAATGCAATGGCAGACCCTATGATGTCTATGACTGTGTCAATACTAGATGCTTCATGAAAGTGTACTGATTCAAGAGGTTCTCCATGTATCTTTGATTCTGCATAAAGTAATGATCTGATGCTTTCTTTTGCAAAAACTTTAGCTTTTTCAGATAGTCCTATCTTATCTGATGCAGATAGTATACATTCTTGAATCTCAATTCCTTTTCTTTCATGATATTTTTCACTTGTCTCTAACACTAGATATGTGGCTTCTGTTCCATGTTTGACAGTTTTTTCAAAATCCATTTTCACAATTCTAGAATCTTTGAGATATTCTTCAACTGAATATACTCCGTCTATAACTCTGGATTTCTTTGCGCCAATGCTAACTAGTGAAGAAAGTAACATATCTCCTGAAATTCCAGCTACTTGTGCATCAATTACAAGTACCATTATTTTCTAAACATACTGAAATGCATATAAATTGTAATTTGATTCATAGTTTTAGTTATTATCTAACGTAGCGTAGGCTGATGAAAAACAGTCAAGTTTAATTAGAGATTAAATTGAGGGCCTTTTATGATTACAATTATCGGTTCGGGAAAAGTTGGTGGCACCGCAGCACTGTTCACAGCTCTTCGAAAAGTTACCGATGAAATATTATTACTAGATGTGGTTCAAGGCCTTCCACAAGGAGAAGCTATGGACATAAATCACATGTTAGCAGAAAAAGGAATTGATGTCAACGTTAGAGGATCAAATGATTATTCGGAAATGAAAGGATCTGATATCGTAGTTGTTGTTGCAGGTTCTGGTAGAAAGCCTGGAATGACAAGAATGGATCTCTTGAAAATAAATGCGTCAATAGTAAAGGGTGTTGTAGAAAATATTCAGAAACATGCTAAAGATGCAATGATAATTCCAGTTACTAATCCATTAGATCCTATGGCATACCTCACATACAAAATTTCAGGATTTCAAAAAAATCGAGTGTTTGGAATGGGAGGCATGCTTGACCTATCGCGTTTTACACAATTTATTCATGAATCTACTGGCTATTCCAGAAACTCCATACGTGGTCTTGTGATTGGAGAACATGGTGAAAATATGTTACCGCTCCCAAGATTCTCAACTGTTTCTGGAATACCGTTGACTTCAATTCTATCAAAAGAGAAAACTGAGGAGATTGTACAAGGAACAAGACAAGTTGCAGCAAAAGTAATAGAACTCAAGGGTGCTACCGTTCATGCTCCTGGTAATGCAATATCTACCATAATAGACGCGGTATTGAATAATACCAAACAAGTCATTCCTGTAGCAACATACTTGGATGGAGAATATGGTTACTCTGATGTGTCTATTGGTGTTCCAGCAGTTATTGGTAAAAATGGTGTTGAAAAAATAATAGAATTAGACTTGGATTCAAATGAAAAAGAGTGGTTCAAAAAGGGTGTAGACAGTGTTAAAAACGCTATCTCTAATCTCTAAAACTAATTAAATTTTTAACTGTGCACTAATTACAAAATGGCGTTGGATCTTACAGAAATATTAAAATCGCTTGATCTCGGAAAAATAAGTGTACCTCAAGCAAAGAAATTGCTTTCTCTTTATTCTGTTGAGAAAATTGAAGATTTTGCAAAAATTGATATGAATAGAAAATTACGACGTGGAATACCTGAAGTTGTATTTGCAGAGAAAAAAGAACTTGTAGATATAAAAAAAATAATTCTTACAACCACGTCTAAAACCGATTCTGTTCTTGTCTCTAGGATAAACAAAGATCACTACAAGAAAATATTGATCTTTTCTCGAAAAAATAAGTTAAAAATACACACAGGAAAAAACACTACGACCATACTCTTCTCTAAAAAAATACATCTCACAGGCGGAAAAGTAGGTATATTGACAGCGGGAACTTCTGATATTGGAGTAGCTGAAGAAGCAAGATTGATGTGTGAATCTATGGGGTGTCAATGTATCTGTAGCTATGATATAGGTATAGCTGGGATTCATCGACTTTTTCCTGTAATAAAGAAAGTGATATCTGAAGAGGTGGATGTAATTATAGTGGTCGCTGGTATGGAAGGTGCGCTTGTATCAGTAGTATCATCACTAGTCGATATACCTGTAATTGGAGTTCCTTCATCTGTTGGGTATGGTTATGGAGCAAAAGGAGTTGCGGCATTAGCATCTATGTTGCAAAGTTGTACTCTTGGACTATCTGTTGTTAATATTGATAATGGGATAGGCGCCGGTGCATTTGCAGCTAATATTGCAAATAGAAGTGTACGAAAGAAAATTATGTCTTAATAATCCCAAGACTTCCCAATTCTGAACCTATTCCGTATCCTATGAGGGCAATACCTGTTCCAAGTCCTGCCATTTCTAATCCTCCTCGCAACATACTGATGTTTGCAATCTTTGACTTTATTGCTCCAATTATAAAAGACGCAGAAAGACTAACTCCAATTGCTACAAAAAGTGGGATATACCCACTCAAAAAGAAATATGGGATAATTGGTAAAATTCCACCTACTAGGAAAGCACCAAACATGCGAAATGCACTTTTTAGTGGACTTCCTACTATCTCTAAATTTAATTTGAGTTCTTCTGTGATCATTGTATCTAACCAAACTTTCTTGTTTGATGTTATTTTGTTTACAATCTTCTCTAAATCTTGACCGGTGAATCCTTTTGCCTTGTACACTTCTTCTATCTCACTTCTCTCTGCCTCCGGTACATTATTCATCTCCCATTTTTCGCGTTCAATTTCTGAATCTAAAATCTGTCTTTGTGATTTTACGGCAAGATAATTTTGAACTGCCATTGCTTTTGCACCAGTGAACATGGCAACAATGGCTGCTAGTATGATTATGTTAGAAGATACCTCTGCTCCTCCAACCCCAGCTACTAATCCTAATGATGTGTTTATACCGTCTCCAAATCCAAATACAAAATCTCTTATCGAGCTACTTTCTTTTTGATGTGCTTCAACATGTCGTGGTTCTATTCCACTCATTGTGTATAGTACGTAATGCCTGTTTATATGTCAAAAGTAAAAATTTTCAAAATGATGTAGCAAGGTAAACGATTTATATCATAGTAGAAAGAAGTCGAAGAAAGGAATGGCAGGCAGGAGAATAGTTCTAACTGCAGATCGTAGCCTTATGACTAACTATAGGGGTAATTTTCTGTATGGTTTTATAGCATGTGGTCCATATGAAGTGGTTCCTGAATGGGTCTTTGATAAAGTATTTTGTCCTCCAGTTGAGACTGATCAAATAACTGGTGAAGCCAAGGTTGCTCAGGTTGGATTACGTAGAGTAGAGTCTGCATTGTTACAAGGTTACAAAAGAGAAGATGTGTTTATTGCAAATCCTGATTATCTTGAAAAATGCATTGGCCCTGATACCAAAGTGGTTGGAATAAATGTGATGGATCCACTTGGTATGGCCCCTGTGACTACTACCATGTCTCCAGAAAAACTCTCTTACGTTGCAATGAAATTCAAGAGAATGTGTGCTAAAATAATTCAGCTAAAGAAGAAGTATAATTTTCATGTTGTAGTTGGTGGAAATGGAGCATGGGAACTTGCAAAAACTGATAGAATGAAAATTCATGGAATTGATACTGTTGTTGTAGGAGAAGCTGATGAGTTAGCTTTAGATCTTTTCCATGATCTTGAAAAAGGCGATGCTCCTGAATTAATGCATTGTTTTGTTAAGAATATTCAAAATATTCCAGTGATCCAAGGACCTACTGTTAATTCTCTAATTGAAGCAATGCGAGGGTGTGGAAGAGGATGTGACTTTTGTGATGTCAACAAAAGATCAAAAAAAGACTTGCCACTAGAACGATTACAACAAGAAGCCAAAATGAATTTGAATTATGGCTTTGATTCTATCTGGTTACACTCTGATGAAATGCTTCTCTATGGCTGTGACAATAGAAACTTTCAACCAAACTATGATGCCATAATAGAATTATGGAAAGGTCTGAAATCACTAGGTGCACGATTTGTTGGAACAACTCACATGACATTCTCAGCTGTGTGTGCTGATCCTAAGCTTTTGCATGATATGTCTGAAGTAAATGGAATGAGTGATGAAAAATGGCTTGCTACAAATCTTGGAATTGAGACAGTTGCACCAAGAATGGTTAAGAAACATCTTGGTGTGAAGACAAAACCATTTTCAACAGATGAATGGGGATGGGTTGTACGAGAAGGCGCTAGAATATTAAATGAGAATCATTGGTTTCCAGCAGCTACTATTATAATCGGTTGGCCTGATGAGACTCCTGATGAAACTCAATATACTATAGATTTGATTGAGGATTTCAAGAAAACAAGAATGCGAGGTCTTGTTGCACCATTATTGTATCAAGATTTTAATGAAAAGAATTCAATGCACTTTGGCAACCTCAATGAGGCACAATTTACATTATTCTGGAAATCCTGGGAACATAATCTAAGAGTCATCAATGACATCATTCCTATAATTATTAGAAACAAGACATTTGGTCCTCCTATGAAACTTGTCATGTATGGTATGATAAAAGCTGGAACTTGGGCAATAATGCGATACCTCAGAGGTTTGTCTAAAGATCTATTCAATGGAAAGCTTCCAGATGATATAATGGAAAAATATGCAAGGAGTAGATCTGTAAATGCTCCTTCTTATACTAGATAGATTTTTTCTCTAATGCTCTGATTGCTGTGTCTGCAATAGTGTTTGATTTTGGAGTTAAAACCACAAAATAGATCTTGTCTGATCTCTCTGCACTTTCTACATTCTTAAATTTTTTTAGATTCATATCAAACTCTAATAACTTTCCATCGAGTTTTCCTTTTACATATATCATCAAATATGAATTTCCGGAAGCAGGCGTCAGGGGGATTATGGAAAAGATATATCCCTTGTATGAATTTATGGGCAAAATATTTTTCATTGGTGGGGCCATTGTAGACATGGCAATAAATATGTCTTCAGGAGAATCAAATTCCTCAAATTCAAAATCCATGAATTATCTTTCTTTGGTCTTGTATAATAATCTATGATCTGACCTGAATGATGATTATTTTGCATGTTCTTTGTCTTTATTGTGACTTGTATTGGTGTTAATTTTTGAGATTGAATTTTCAGTGGTTTGAAAATATTTGTAAATGAGGAAATGGAGTGGTCCTAGTATTTTGGCATAAATCTTAGTCCAGTCTTTGCTGATACTGCAATTATTGATATTATTGCAATAGCAAATACTAGAGCTGCGATTGGGCCAAACTCTGGAACTATGATGGTGCCTACTATGTCAATCTTAGAATCGCCATTGCTGAATGGGATGCTAAGTATTCTCACATTTTGATTCTTTGTTTCTGTAAACTGTGTGATTTGTTTGCCACCATCTGTAACTATGAATGTGCCATCTTCTAATGCTGACGTGTCGATCTTTGCTCCAGTCAAGTTTGCGTCAGGATTTGGAGGCGGTGGTAACTTTGCATCTATCATGGCTCTGGGTAAAGTAACTGTAATGGAACCATTTGCATTGGTGTTTAATGCAATTTCAAGAGTGTATTGCTGTGCGTAGATATTCATGCTACTAACTGTACCGCCCTTTATGATGTAGGGTATGTTGTAGATTTGACCTCCTGACTGTAATGGATATGTTCCATTGAGAGCTTTGGTAATTGTGGCACTACCATCTCCTCCATTATAATGAAAAGTCGCGGTTGTATTCAGATTTAATCCGTATTGAGCTATTATTGTATAATTTCCAGCATCCTTCCAATATTGTCCTGTAGCTGCAAATGTCTTGGTAAAACTTCCATCTGCTGCAGGTGATAATTGGCCGATGAAAACTAAGTTCTTCAATGGGCTGATGACTTTGATTGTTACGGCAGTTGCATTCTCGGGATATTTGATGTGTCCTGTCATGATTACTGTGTCGCCCTGGTTGTATGTGGGCAAATCTGTATTGACTGACAAAGGTGCTATTGTGGACATGCTCACTCCTGTCTGATTAGCTTCTTGCTGTAAGAGATCATAAGCAGTAGTTACATTTGCATTTGGATTGGCTGGTCCTCCACCAACTGTTGTAGTTGAATTGGTTCCTGTTCCATTTGTAGTCTGTGCATAAACTGGTAATGTGATTATTGCAATGCTTACTGTAATTGTCAACAATACTAAATAAAAGACACTTGATCTTTTCATATCTGCTAGCCAATACTCAAGGATCTTGAGTATTTATGTATTGATAAAAGAAAATTTGACTTCTAGTTCTAGTATTTTGGCATAAATCTTAGTCCAGTCTTTGCTGATACTGCAATTATTGATATTATTGCAATAGCAAATACTAGAGCTGCGATTGGGCCAAACTCTGGAACTATCTGTGTACCGATTATCTCTATTTCTTGAGTTCCATCCGTGAATG